>Ga0265297_10000768_pt1 | contig 88603 bp, 85 predicted proteins | sample Munlanlwell13791_FD_192502 | JGI IMG/M metagenome (GOLD analysis project Ga0265297, IMG submission 192502) | Leachate microbial communities from a municipal landfill in Southern Ontario, Canada - Leachate well 137-91 | ecosystem: Engineered > Solid waste > Landfill > Unclassified | place... | reverse complement strand
TGATTATTACGGCATTGGGGATGTTCGGTCTATCTAAACTCATTCATGTATTGGAACGGGGATTTTCAAGCAATTCGCTTTTTAAAGCTCTCTTCTCGCGCCTTATCAAAAGTAAAAGGATCGGAAGTTTTTTCGCGTTAGGGGTGATGAACGGCTTTTTTCCGTGCGGATTTGTCTTTTTCTTCGCCGCCAAAGCAGCCGCCTCGGCATCCATCATCGACGGCGGGCTGATTATGGCGGCATTCGGACTTGCCACCGTTCCGACACTCCTAGCATTGGGACAGTCGGTAAGCTTTTTCAAGGAGATCGCATTTCGCCAAACGATGAACCGGATCGCCGCGTTGGCGATTCTCATCTACGGTCTTTACAGCGTCTATTACGGGCTGGCCTATTTTTTTAATTTACCGATTTAACGGCATTTGGAGATTACTCTTTTTGAGCCGCTTTCACTGTCAGAACAGCCTCTTCAAACGCATTTTTGTCTAAACCGAATTCTTCGATGGTCGCTAATGCCGCGCTTAGGCTTTGCTCGCTAAAGATTTCTTGAAAGTTGACGGCTTGGGTAATAACTCTCAGCACACGTGAATATGGATTTTGAGTCGAAGGATCGGTTATTTCTCGTAACGCATCGATAAGGGCCGGTTCAAAATTCCAATGTTCAAACATCATTGCGGCAATTTCATAGCTGCTGGACTCGAGATATTTCCGTTCCGTTTCTTCTACACTTTTGCCTTCGGCAATATCACTTATAAAATGAGCCAAATTCCCTGAACCAATGACTTTAAGCGATGCAACAAGCTTGCCGAGTTCCATTAAAAAAGCACTGCTTTGGAGTAACGGCAACATACTCTTGTCAACATTTCGATACCATTCACGGGCTAAGGCGGTTTGAAGTGCAGAAACTTTTGTCAAATCGTCAATAGTCACGGAATAGGAACCCAGATCGATGACAATTGATTTCTTGATCGCGCTTGCTGCCGCAAACCCCCGAATCATCGAAATTCCAAACAACATGACCGCCTGATGAATAGAAGATATCTCTTTACTCATCCCATACAACGGCGAATTAACCGATTTGAGGATATTGGCACTAAGCATCGGGTCATGTTCGATCACTCGTGAGAGTTCATCGATATCCGTATCGTTGCTCATACAAATTTCTTGAATTCGAACAACTGAAATCGGTAAAGGCGGAAGACTTTTTATCTCTTCAAGCATATAATGGACTCCTCTAAAATTGATTTCGAGTATCTTACGTCTCATCTAAATTGGAGTGTACCCTGAGTCTTTTTAAAGGATGATTAGTTTGAGACAATTCACGCTATACTAATTGAACATTTTTTTGAGGAGTTACCATGGCAGGAGTAATGTTTTCATTTTATAATTTCGCGTCGCTGCTCGATCTCAATATCGGCCTATCGGATCGGTTGGATGAAAATCGGTCGGAGAGTTTTACACTTTTATACTGTGATTTTACCAATATTCCGAAACAGCTGGTAGAATCAAATCTTCAGAGCCTTTTGCGGACATCCGATTCAATTGTTCATTGGGAACATTATTATTTTTTTGTAATGCCTTATACGGACCGTTACGGATGCGGTATTGTCAAAAAAATGATAGAAGAGATATTTGAACGTCCCATCCCCTCGGCTGCGGTATGCTATCCGGTTGACGGAGAGAATCCCGCGGAACTGTTTGAAGCACTTCATGCCGAAGCAAAAAAGCTTCACAATATCGATTTAGACTGTCTTTACAGTGCTGAGAATCGTGAAGTTTGGTGATTTAGCGTAGAGTTAGAACCGGTTTAAAAGAATAATAGGGTGATCTTTTATAGTATTCTATTGCTTCTTGGATATCGCTTTTTCGGGCAAGATTACGATCATAAACAAAAACAGGGCTATTGGAAGATGCCTGGCCTTTATACGGCTCGGTTTTGATTTCCTGCGACGTAAGGGTATCCGGATGGGCTTCAACCGCCGCTACGGAAACCGACGGCGTAACCGCTTCATGCACGGCAGCAATCATTTCCTCTTTTTTGACCTGAGCGGAAGATGTTACCGTTTTTTCTCCTTTATTCTCAACAGAAGATCCTTTTGCGGCAGCCGTACGAGCTTCGCATACTTTCGGTGTTGTTCTCACAAGAGGGCGGATAAATGCGTCTTTGGCAATCGCTTTGGCTTTTTTAAGATCAACATGTGCCTCTTTGACGCTTTTATAGTTGCCTACCGTTACAATATTGCATTCCCCTTCTTTTTTCTTTGTTGCATGGAGGGCAGTTTTTTCAACTTTTTTTTCAAAAGCGGGAGTAATCGATGCCTCTTTTTTGGCACTGATCGTCTGAATCGTATATTCCTCCGCATTCAACACTACGCCGGTGACACTGAACATTATAATTAGGGCTAACTTTTTCATGTCATCTATATCGACAGGATGCAAATAAAACTTTACTCGTTTGAGCCTTTTTATTTGCATTGACTTTTAAGAGGCTAGATCGTATAATTGCGCTCCAAACATCTTTTGGGCCCTTAGCTCAGCTGGGAGAGCGCGTCGCTGGCAGCGACGAGGTCAGCGGTTCGATCCCGCTAGGGTCCACCATCTACTTTTTTTCTTTCAACTATTAACCTTTTCGTATTAAACACACACTATAATGGCTTTAACATTTTCCAAAAGGAACCTTATGAAACTTTCATATGCACTTGCTTCACTTGTAGTAAGTTCTACATTGGCTTTGGCAGCGCCCGCAACTCTTGCAACCGTAAACGGTAAAGCGATCACTGCGAGTGACGCTAACGCATTCATGGCTAAAGCGATTCCGGGAATGAGTTTTGAAAAACTTGACCCGAAAATGAAGCGCCAAGTGGTCGATCAGCTTATCAACCAAATGTTGGTCAAAGATCAAGTATTAAAAAGCGGACTTCAAAATACGCCTGCTTTTAAAGCTCAATACGCAGCTATCAAAGATGATTTAGCGGTCGATATGTGGATGAAACAGCAAATGAATAAAATAACCGTAACAGAGAAAGAAGCAAAGGCTTTTTATGATGCCAACGGTGACAAAATGAAACAAGGGGATAAAAAACTCTCTTTTGAACAAGTGAAAAAAGAGATTTTACAATTTATCAAAGTAGAAAAATTCAAAGCACAAATGAATAAAACAACCGATGCGCTCCGCTCATCAGCCAAAGTTGACGTGAAACTCTAATATTCTTTGGAACACGTGCGAAGCGCCAACTCTTTTTTTATTTCGGTAGGAATCCATCTTTCGCTGGCCGTGCTAATGATCGGAACCCTCAGTGCGGTACGTAAAAATACACCGGCTGCGGAGGAAAAGATGGTTCTGAATCTTCTGACGCAAACTCCTGTGCCTAAATTTCCCGAATCTGTCGCAAAACCGCAGCCGCTAGTGCAGCCGAAAGTCCCTCTGCCTGCTGTCCCGCCGGAGGCTCGTCCGGTGCCTCCGCCCAAAAAAACAGTTACCGAGCAAAGCAAACCGCTCATGAATATACCGGTGCAAACGGCTCCGCTTGCGCCGAATGTTCCGACCGTCCCTTTGGCAAGGGTTACCGAACAACCGATTCAACCCCAGGTGACAAAAGCGGTTCCGCCTGCTCAAAAACAGCAAGAACGTTATGAAGAGGAAAATTTGGGACGGATCCGTTCTATTTTGATGGAAAGGCTCGCCTACCCTAAAAATGCATTACGGTTAAAACAAGAAGGAGAGGCTACCGTCACCTTTACGTTAGAAACCGATCGCGAAGTGAGTCAAATCTCAATCTCCAAAAGTTCCGGATTCGATCTGCTTGATGAAGCAGCTAAAAATCTGATAATCAGTTCGGCTTCCGAATTTCCTAAACCGTCAAAAACTGTCCGGATCAGCGTACCGATCGCGTATAAGCTTCGGTGAGGCTATCCTCTTTTAGCAAGCCCTGAAGCGAGAGACTTCTCAATCACATTGGAGTAGTCGGGATTGTTTGTTCGAAGGGTTTTTTCAAATCGGAGTATGAGTTTGGAATCGGTATGGGGATGAACGCAGAGTGCCTCAAGCAGATATTGATATTGATTTATCGTATGCGCATTAATGCTTCCGAAACGCTTCAAGATTATATCAACGGCATGATGTAACTCTCTGGAACTTGATGATCTGTTTTTAATAATATCGCTCAGAGACTCAAATGTTTCGATGGTTGTCGGAGTCGAGGCTGCATGTGTTTTGCTTTTGCCGATCCAAACATAAAGGGCAACCAATCCGATCAGAAGAAATAGCAGTCCTATCATCGTTAATACTAAATTTGCTGTAATCATTGGGCTTCTCTTGGATTGATATAGTAAGTATTGTAGCTAAATATGGATGAAGAAGGGTCGGATTTTTGAAATATTTAAGCGTAAGAAATCACTATTTTTGTACCACAAACGCTATAATAGAAAAATTGAGCAGAGGGGTATGATATGGATTCGTTATTTATACAAAATAGTATCCTCTCATTAGTTTTGGGATTTTTGATCGGACTGCAGCGTGAAATGCATACCATCTATTTGCATAAAGCTAAAGATTTCGGAGGGGCCCGAACATTCTCAATGATTGCTTTTTTCGGCTATCTTTCTTCCTGGCTCAGTGCATATATCCCGTATTTTTTCTTGATAGCGGCGGGGCTTTCGGGCTTATTGCTCATTGCAGCGTATATCGTCAATAGTTTATCCGCATCCGAAAAAGGGGCGACAACCGAGTTTACCGCTCTTGTCACTTTTGTGATCGGGGCGATGCTTCATTTTACCCTTCCGCTATTTGCCGCGTTCATTACGATGATCGTACTGTTTGTCCTCAATTTAAAAGAGAAAATCCAAGAATACGAAAAAACGATTACCAAACAAGACCTCAGTGCCGCAATTTTATTTATGCTGATGACCTTTGTCATTCTTCCGATTCTTCCCGACAGAGCGATTGATCCGATGGGATTGATCAATTTATACCGAATATGGATTATGGTGGTATTGGTTGCGGGTATCTCTTTTTTTGGCTACATCGCGATTCGAATTTTAGGGTCTACTCACGGTATCAGTGCCGCCGGACTTTTCGGCGGGCTGGTTTCCTCGACCGCTGTCGCGATGAGCATGGCCCGCAGAGTTCATGAAAACGGTTTTTTGGAAAAAAATCTGGCCATGGGGATTGCTCTGGCCTCTTCGATGATGCTCTTGCGCGCAGGGATCGAGATATGGGTTATCAATCCGGCGCTGGTACAGACTTTTGTCATCCCTATTGCGGTAGGGACGTTAGCGGGATATGGCTATATCGCTATGCTCTATTTTACGTCAAAACGTGAAAATATATCTCAGAATATCGAATTTAAAAATCCGTTTGATCTCAAAGAAGCCCTCATCATGGGATTGGTTTTCGGCGCTACGCTGGCTCTTATATCGCTTTCCAACCGCTATATCGGAGACATGGGAGTCTATGCGGTTGCATTGGTTTCGGGTATTGCCGATGTCGATGCGATTATCCTCTCGCTCTCTTCGTTGGCAAAGAATGGATTAAATCCCTCTACAGCACACCATGCGATTCTTATCGCCATTATCAGCAATACCTTTGCAAAAGCGGCATTGGTTCTTTTTTTCGGGAAAATCGGCCTTTTTCGACTGGTTATGACCTATTATCTGATTTCTATCGGTGCATTCGCGGTGACGGCACTACTGATGTATTAGTGACTTGGGGGGGTGCAAACGATTTGGTTGATGATCATTGTGCCGTACACTTAGTTCCTTTTTTTGTCGATATTGTTCAATAAAGACAAGGGAGTTATTATGAAAGTCGCAACGCATTCTCTTTCCCTCGGCGCAGTTTCTCAGCATTACCGAAGTGAAGAAGAAAAATTGTCCCTTGCTTCATCTGTACAGACATTCCAAAAAATTGAAGATGGTGTGGGTACGGCAGAGGACTCGTTGGCAGAGGTCGATCCGAAATTACGGATAATGGCACTTTTACTCGAAGCACTGACAGGACAGAAAATTTCGCTTACCGCTTTTCACTCAAATTCAAAGGTATCCGATGCTGTTAACACGGCGTCAGTCTCAAGAGAAAATTCGCCGATTCTGGAGTATCAGTATCATAAGGAAGAGCTCAATTCAATGAATTTTTCGGCAGACGGAAAAGTTCTTCTTGAAGATGGGAGTATAAAGACTTTCTCCCTCTCCATCAAATGGGAGCAAAGCTTCTCCGAATCGCTCCGTTTACGGATTCAAGACGGAAAAATACTCACCGATCCTCTGGTTATCTCTCTGGACGGAACACAGCCTCTTTCATCCAATGCATTTGCTTTTAATCTGAACGGAGAATCAGGACAGAGCCTCCCGTATCTAACCGGAAGAGCCGGATATCTTGCCTATGATGCGGATCAGGACGGAAAGATCACCTCAGGTTCGGAGTTGTTCGGTCCTAAAAGCGGGAAGGGGTTTATGGAGCTTTCCGCATACGATGAAGATCAAAACGGATGGATAGACGGAAACGATTCTTTTTTTAAACAACTGCGGGTATGGACAATAACCGAAGGATCGGAGAGTCTCCTTTCCCTCGAGGAGGTCGGTATCGGAGCCATCAGCCTCCAGACGACAAATGTGGATTTTACCCTAAAACGGGCCATTGACGATCCCATTGCACACTATAAAAAAGCCTCTGTCGCCGTGGGAGAAAACGGCGAAGCGTACGGTCTCTTTGAAATTGATATCGCCGTATAAACGGGTACGGCGGCTATGGCTCTTTTGCTTTACGAGATAGCAGGGCATTGAGTCAGTGAACGGGTAAAATATTTTCGATAAATAATTAATGCCGTAAGCCAACCGAAAAGACTTCCCAAAAGAATATCGCTTAGGTAATGACACGTTAGAATAACTCTGCTCATGACTACCAAGAGTGCAATAAGAATAAATAGGTATTTATACCTTGGGAACAGCAATGATAAACCGATACATAAAGCAAACGCAGTTGCAGAATGCCCGGAGGGCAAAGAGTTAAATTCATATCCCAGTTTAAACCATACAAAACCGTACATATCATGCTCGAATAACATAGTGGGACGCAATCGGGAAACAATGATTTTAATGACATCCACGATTAAGCCGCTTAGAACTACGGTAGCAAAAAGATACAACATTTTTTGAGAAAAAAGGGGCTTTTGTCGACGATAAAGGAGAAACAGAATAGATAAAAGGACTAAACTGTATAGAGAATCACCCAGTTTGGTAATATAGTTAAAAATAGCAAGAATCCAAAAATTATTAAAATTGTGAAAATATACAGCTAAAACTTGGTCTATATAAAAGAAAGAAAAAGCTGCACACAAAAAGATAAAAAGAGAAGTTAGAATCATTGATTTATTCTCAGACAAAGAAATTCCTTTTTGAAAATTCTGAAAATAACATAATACAAAGTAAACGGATAAAGGTGGAGTAATCAAGTCGTAACAAATTAATACGCAGATACGCAAAAGCAGGTAATGACTTTAGAAAGTATATTTATAGAGATTGTATGGCGGAAGCCTAAGGATTAGTTAATCTCCTATTTTACGGTATTTATTAATATAAGGTACGTTATAAATATTGCTTAGTAGATAATTATGAACGTTCTTTTTGCTTAATCAATTTAGATTTATATCTGTTCATAAGCAAATTAAATAATACTATCTATTAATCTGACTTTTAATGCTTCTGAGAACTCATCTTCTTCGATGATTGATGTAATAATTTCCAGTAGTAAATCATCTTTGATCTTTCCTTCAGCAAGCCAAACAACGATTTCTTCCATTTCTAAAACAAATTTATTGATACAGTAGTCATATCCGTTTAGTTCTAAAAAATAAGCACCTAAAACGAGGCTTGAACGCTTATTGCCATCATTAAAAGGATGAAATTTATTCACGGCAAAAATAAGATGTTTGAGCTTTTCTTGAAAAGTAGGATAGTACATATCATTCTTTATATGTTCTAAAGCACTATCCAAAAGTCCTATTTCTCGATATCCGTGCAATCCGCCGCTATTGTCTATGATCCAGTCATGAATCTCAATTGCGTGTTTCGTATCAAAGTAAAAAATTTGATAATCCATTATCTATCTTTCAATCGTTTAAGGACGGCCAACGTTTCTGGGTCAGATAGTCTTTCCTCGAGGGACTTACTTGTTTCCCCTAAAAATTTATCAAAATCACTTTCTGGTACAGATTGAATGTATTGTTCCAATTTTTGATGTAAAGCATCTCTAAAACATAAATCTCTACTTGCCATTTTTGCCCGAGCATCATGGATATGTGGTTCTAAATAAGGGTTTATGGAGGCACGTTTTATTAATTCATCAAGTTCTTTTGGAGTAAGTTTTCTTCCTATCTTTTCAAACTCTTGCTTCATTTCTACAGCTAAACCATGTTCGAAGCCTGCGATTGCATTAAGTACTTCTGCATACATTGTATCACGCACTTTGTCTTTTCTTGAAAGATTCAAAATTTGTTTATATTCGGCAGCATTTTCTAAAAAGATGATTTGATAAATAGCATTCGTATATTTACCATACTTCCATTTGTCTGCGTTTAGATAGTCATCTAAAGCATTGGTGAATTCTTCTCGATAACTATATTCTTTGTATGCAGATGGTAAATATGCTTCATCTCTTTGATTGATATATTTTGTATGCCCGCCTGATTTTTGAGCCATTACATCAATCACTATATCTAGTATTTTACTCCGAATCATTTTTGCTTTATTACTTTCAGTAATTAACATAGCAATATTAAGAACTGTTCTAAAGGAAAACACCCCAAGGGATGGAGTTTTAGATATGTCTCCGACATCAATGTCGGAGACATCGTCTTTAAAAGATTTGAGTTCACTTCCTTTTAAAACCCTGTATCCATTTTTGGTTAATTCATCATTATAATTTTCTAAATATCTTTCAACTGTACGGATATCTATCTCTAAAATTTCTGCAATTTGTGATTTTGTAAAAACTAGTTCTTCATTCCAATATATTCCACCTAGTGATAAATTTGTCTCAATTTGCTCGAGTGCATAATTATTGTTTAAAATATTTTGTCTAGATACATCTGATTGTGTTAAATCATGCATTGTGTTTCCTCTAATATAAAAAGTGAAAATGAAATCAGTCTAGGATATTTTTTGATTGATAATTATAGCAAGGTATACATGATTAAACACGAAATCAGTAGGGAGTAGTTATCTGGCGATGCTTTTAAGGGGTTGTTTGAATTGTGTTTGATGGATGGCGGACACCTATGAAAACTAAAAGAAAACTTAAAATAAACTGCAAATGACCACAAAATAGGGCTTTCATGACTCTATCAATTCTTCTCTATTTCTGCATTTTTAGTCATTTTTGGGCACAGTAACAAAATTGATCTTTTGGGAGTCCGTATTTAGGAGGTTTTATAGAGGTATGGCGGACACCTAGGGATTTGAACCCTAGATAGGTTGCCCTATACACGCGTTCCAGGCGTGCGCCTTCGACCACTCGGCCAGATGTCCATGAGAAAGAGTGAAATTGTACCAAAGATAGCTTAAGTATCGGTACTGTAACCGTTTAATACTCGGATTATGATCATGATGAGAGGTGATAGTCGAAGTAAATTATAGCGGCCGAACCACGAAGGAAAAGAGGTTCGGTCAAACTATCGAAGGAGAATCGAAACACCATTGTAGAAAAGAAGTGTTAATTTTGTGTAAAGAGTCGCGATATAATAGTGGGAGATAATTTTTAAGGGGTTCTCGTGCTTCCAAATCAACGTTTTCATCCTATCAGTGACGATTTCCGCTCCCCTTATGCAAGGGATCGTGACCGTATCATTCATTCGGGGAGTTTTCGTCGTCTGGAATACAAAACACAGGTCTTTTTGAACTCGCAAGGCGATTTCTTTCGGACCCGTCTCACCCACAGTATCGAAGTCAGCCAAATTGCCCGTTCCATTGCTTCACACCTAGGGCTAGAGGAATCGCTTGCCGAGAGTATCGCCCTATCTCACGATTTGGGTCACACCCCTTTCGGGCACATCGGAGGGGATACCCTTGATGAGTGTTTAAAAGAGAGGGGATTTGTCAGCGGATTTGAACATAATTTTCAAAGTTTTCGGGTCGTAACCAAACTTGAACAGCGTTATAAGGCATTTTTAGGGCTGAATCTAACATATGCAACCTTGGAAGGAATTTTGAAACACTCCTATCCCTATAACAAAACGTTTTTACCTAATGCACTCCGTGAGGTGTTTGCTCTTGATACGCATCCCAGCATCGAAGCGATGGTTGTTGACCGTGCCGATGAGATCGCCTATATCAGTCATGATATTGATGACGGCGTTGCTTCGGGGCTTATTACCTTTGAGACCCTAAAATCGAGTGAATTGATTCAAACTATTTTGCAAAAAGTCTATGCGGAGGGGATACATGAGAATGAAGATGAGATGTTCCGTTACCGCTTCAGCTCCCATCTTATCAATCATCTTGTCTATTCATTGTTGGAATATTCACATGATAAGGTTGATAACAGCCGTGTTTTAGCCTCGGTTATTCCTGCCGTAGAAGAGATACCAATAGGATTTGAGCCGGCACTGGAGACCCAAATCAAAAAACTCAAAAAGATTTTATTTAAAGAACTTTACCAACACAAACACATTATGCGAAAAATGTTTTCCGGAAAACAGGCGATCATAGGGTTGTTTAGTGCTTTGATGGAAGAGCCGAAAATGTTGCCGCATTACTATCTTGAACAGTGCGAGCGACGTAATAAACATCGTATTATCAGCGATTATATTGCAAGTATGTCGGATCGCTATGCGATGAAACTTTATAACGAGTTATACGGAAGAGAGGGATAGCGAGCACAAGAGAGGGATTTTGTCCCCCTCTTTATTTTTCTCCCTTTTCTTCTTTCCCGAAAGTTTTTTCAAGGCCGCTGATCAGCTCTTGCTTTTCGTTACTGCTGAGTTTAGCTTCAGGGTGCGGAATGGTATAAAACCACATCGGCATTTCTCCCTCACGAACCTCTTTGGCGGCATCTTCGCCCTCATTTTTCTTTTGAACTCCCCACATAGAGACATTGAAATGTTCGCGCCCCTCATCGATATCGTGCGCTACGAGCCATGAAACGGGTGCGATATTGCTGTACCACGGATATTTGGTTTCGTTTGAATGGCAGTCGGCACAAGCGCGATTAAAAAGCTCTTTTGTTCGGGGAGAATCCCATTGAGGTTCGCTGACAATCGGAGGATTGGCATGCTCTTTGCCGTACGGGATAAATTGGATAGCAACAGCCGCTGCGATCACGGCAATAGAGAGAGTTTTGAAATTCATTTGATCTCCTGAGAGAGAAGTAATAGATTAATGAAAGTGAAGCGGTTAGACTAAAACCGCTTCCCGTTTACCCTCTTCGAGACGGCCGATCACATAACCGTCGGTTGCAGCGAGAACGTCGGCAACATCGGCTTCTTTAACAACGAGGATCATCCCGACACCCATATTGAACGCACGGAACATTTCGGCTCGCTCAACATGCTGACCGATAAGTTCAAAAATCGGTAATACGCGGATAGAGGATTCGGTGATAACCGCACGTAACCCTTCCGGGAGGACACGAGGGAAGTTTTCGACGATTCCGCCACCCGTAATATGGGCAAGTGCTTGGATTTTATCTTTGAGTGCTTTAAAGGTTTTGACATAGATACGCGTAGGGGTTAAAAGGGTCTCGATCAACGGTTTCCCTTCGAATTCGTCCTCGAATTTCATCCCCATTTTTTCAAACAAAACTTTGCGTGCCAACGAGAATCCGTTTGAGTGGAGTCCGGAGCTCGGCAATGCGATTAAAATGTCGCCTGCCTGTACTTTGTCAGAGCGGTCGAGTTCGCTTTTTTCGCCGATACCGACGGCAAATCCCGCCAAATCGTAATCATCGCTGTGGTACATTCCCGGCATCTCCGCCGTCTCTCCGCCGATGAGGGCGCATTCAGCCTGACGGCACCCTTCCGCGATACCGCTTACGACTGCCGTTGCGGCAGAAACATCTAGTTTCCCGGTCGCATAATAATCGAGGAAAAAGGAAGGGGTTCCGAAATTACAAATCAAATCGTTGACACACATTGCAACCAAATCGATTCCGACCGTACTATGGATACCCGAGTCGATAGCAAGTTTGAGTTTTGTTCCGACACCGTCTGTCGCAGCAAGCATTACCGGTTCACGGTAGCCGGTAGGGAGTTCAAATGCGCCGGCAAATGATCCGATTCCACCCAGTACACCTGGGATAGCCGTTGATTTAACGAGTGGTTTGATATTTTCGACAAAACTGTTACCCGCATCGATATCGACACCGGCATCTTTATAGCTGATTTGGCTCATGGGATTCCTCATCTTTAAATATAAAACGTGAGCTTCCTCCTGAAGGCGAAGTGCCCTTTGGGTGAAACATAGTGTTAACGTAGCCTAAGGAATTACTTCCTTGGGCGTTTATTAATAATATGAGAATTATAACGAAAGAGTGGTTAGGAGAAATTTAGGGGATTAATCTTTTTGGGGGCATTTGCCGAAAACTTTTTTGAAAACCCATAATGAAGGGCAAAAATCAAATAAAGCCCAAATAATAACCATCACAATAACAAGGGTTTGAATGATCATAGCATAGAACATTTCACCCTCAGCGAACAAGAACAGAGCAACCGTTAATACGATTGCCATCAAAAAACGTTGAATTTTTTCAGCACACATTGAGCCATTCCTTATTTGTGATATAAATTTGACTAAATTATAACGAATATTTTCCTTTGTTTCTTTAATCTTTGCAACGAAACATAATATTCAATGCGTTTTAATCTCCGCATGTTACAATCGCTGAAAAATTCCCGAATAGATGAGAAGCCGTTCAATGAAAATATTTATTTATCCAGAAATGATTACCCATGTTGCCATGTGTACCCATAAAAATCCCCGTTCCGTTATGGTTCTTGGCAACCAAAGTGATTTGATTAAAGCGGAAATGGGGCGCTATCGTGAGGTAGAAACCGAGTATTCGGATGCTAATAATCTTCTCGATACATTGCGCGGGCGAGCCGACAAAGGGATAGATGTGTTACTTTTGGATACGCTGAGTGATGATAGTGCCGTGTTCGCTCACATAAACCGTGTTTTAAAAGATGACGCTCTGATGGTGTTAAACCACCCCGATTTGGACGATCTAGGCGCAAATACCAAATTGATGCAAATTTTGGGAAATTATTTCAAAATCATAATGCCTTACCGTATGGAAGACGGTTCTACTCTTTTGCTCTGTTCCAAAGAATATCATCCGACAGCCGATCTGATTTTACAGCGCAGTGACTTGCTGGAAGGGCATCAATACTATAACTGCGATATCCATATTGCCGCATTCGCGATGCCGCAATACATCCGTAAAAATTACCTCGGGATTATCCGAAACTAATGGCATTTGAATATCATCATTTTAATCACGCTATCGGAACTCGTCCCGATAGCTCCGCTAACGCTAAGTTTTCCTCGGCGGAAAGCCCACGCGCAGTGAACCGCGCTATTCGAGATAATCATGGCTTTTGAGTACGCGATTGCGCTCACAGGGGGTATAGCGACGGGAAAAAGTACCGTTGCCTCGTTATTGGGGTTAAACGGTCTTCGTATTATCGATGCCGATACGATCGCCCACCGGATATTGGACGAGAACAGCGGATGGGTTAGCGAGCGGTTCGGAAGCGAATTTGTCAAAAACGGCAAAGTCGACCGTCCCTCCCTCGGAAAGATAGTTTTTGCCGATGCGCAAGCGAAAAAAGAGCTGGAAAATTTTCTTCATCCGAAAATCCGTGCCGCTATCGAAGAGGAGAGCGAAAAACAAGATCGCCTCAAATACCCTTATCTGATCGATATTCCCCTTTTCTTTGAGACGGCATCCTATCCGATCAAAAATTCCGTTGTCGTCTATACCCCTAAAATATTGCAGCTGGAGCGGTTCATGAAACGCAACGGCTTTTCCGAGGAAGAGTCGCTTCGCCGAATCGAGAATCAGATGGATATCGAAGAGAAGAAAGCTCGTGCGACATGGGTGATTGATAACTCGCTTAACCTTAAGCATCTTCAAAAAGAGTGTGAACACTTTGTGGAGACAATTAAAGCACTCTACCCCGCTCCTAAGGTATAATTACTCTAATTATTTATCCAAAGGATACCTATGCTTCAAATCGCCAAATACTGTGCAAGCGGCAACGACTTTGTCATCTTTCACGCCTTTGAAAAAGCGGATCGTTCCGAATTGGCACGTATTTTATGCGATCGTCAAAACGGTATCGGTGCGGACGGTTTGATCGTTTTGGTGCCGCATGAAAGCCACGATTTTGAGTGGGAGTTTTACAATGCCGACGGTTCTACCGCGTCGATGTGCGGAAACGGAAGCCGCGCGTGCGCCCACTATGCCCACCGTTTCGGATTAGCCCCGTCTGCAATGGCATTTCTGACGGGCGCCGGAGTTATTAAAGCACAGGTTGAGGGAGATATGGTACAAAGCGATCTGACTCCTCCGGTGATTGTGAACCAAGCGATTGTCGAGAGCGGAATGAGATGGTGGCTGATCGATACGGGTGTACCGCATCTCATCACCTTTGATGCCGATATCGAACATTTTAATATCGATATGGCGCGATCGCTTCGCCATCGCTACAATGCAAACGTCAATATCGCGAGCATCAATCTTGACGGAACGCTTCGGGTACGAACGTATGAACGCGGTGTAGAGGATGAGACATTAGCCTGCGGTACGGGAATGGCGGCGAGTTTTTATCGAGCGGTACAAGAGAGACTTGTAGAAGATCAAACGCAAGTATTTCCGAAAAGTGGAGAAATTCTTTATCTTGGGCTTGAAGAGGGGCTGATTACTTTCAAAGGGGAAGTAAAAGGGGTTTTTGAAACCATTTGGAGAAATTAATCTATCTACTTTTCTGTTTAGTCAGAAAAGTAGCAAAAGATCATACAGTGATCCAAGAACGCTCGTTCCTTTCAGCACTTCTGCCTTCGGAACGGCTCTAGGTATTGGATCACAGGATAACTAGAGTCCTGCTCTTTCCATTATCTGTGCCTGTGCATCGGCAATCAACGGCTCGATAATGTCATCCATCAATCCCCCTTGCATAATCTCTTCGAGACGATACAAAGTGAGATTGATACGGTGATCTGAGATACGATTTTGGGGATAGTTGTAGGTACGAATTCGCCCACTGCGATCTCCTGTTCCTACTTGATCTTTACGCTCAGACATCTCTTTCTCTTTAGCCTCTTGCATTTGCATATCATATATGCGTGCTTTTAGGATTTGCATCGCTTTATCTTTATTTTTATGCTGCGATTTTTGATCTTGGTTCGTGACGACGATACCGGTAGGAAGGTGGGTGATCCGCACTGCGGAGTCGGTCGTATTGACACTTTGCCCGCCCGATCCGCTAGAACGCATAACGTCAATTTTGAGTTCGTTTTCATTAATGACGACTTCTACGTCATCGACTTCCGGCATGACGGCAACGGTAATTGCCGAGGTGTGAACGCGCCCCTGAGACTCGGTAGCCGGAACCCGCTGAACGCGGTGGGTTCCAGCCTCATATTTGAGCCGTGAGTAAACCTGCTCTCCCTTGATGAGGGCGATGATCTCTTTATATCCTCCCGCATCGGAGGGGCTGGAACTCATTAGTTCTATTTTCCACCCTTTGACATCCGCATAGCGGACATAGGCGTTGAACAAATCTCCGACGAAAATCGCCGCTTCGTCGCCGCCTGTCCCGGCTCTAAGCTCAATATAGATGTTTCGTTTGTCGTTCGGATCGGCTGGAATCAGGAGTTTCTTGATCTCATCTTCGAGAGGTTCTACCATCGGTTCTAGTGTTCTAAGTTCCTCTTTGGCCAGTTCACCGAGTTCCGCATCAAAAGCAAGCGATTTATTTTCCTCGATATCTTCGAGGAGTTTTTTGTATTCGGTCGCCTTATTCACAATGGCTTGAATGGAAGATTGCTCTTTCGAGAGTTCGGTCATCCGCTTGATGTCATTGCCGATATCGGGAGAACTAAGAAGTTCGGTTAATTCATTGTAGCGGTTAATAAACGGGGTGAGTTTGTCGGATAACATGATGATAGTCCTAAAGAGAGGCGTTTTGAGAAAAATACAGAAGGGAATTTTGCCCTGAGGGCAAAAAATTAAGCTGCGATTTTGTTAACAGCGAGGTGAAGACGGCTAACTTTACGTGCAGCAGTCTCTTTTTTCAAGACACCTTTGCTGACATATTTGTGAAGGTTAGCATTAGCGATAACAAGAGCGGCTTTCGCTTCATCTTTGTTTCCGGCTTCAACAGCAGTGCGAACTGCTTTAACAATGTTTTTAATACGTGTACGATAGAATCGGTTACGCTCAGTGCGCTTTTCCGTCTGACGGATACGTTTCAATGCTGACTTATGGTTTGCCATGGCATTTATCCTTGTCGAATTTTTTTTAGGGTAGAATATTATCTTAAAGAGAATTAAATTTAAGTTAAAATTTATAGAATCTGAAATAAAAAAGAAAAACTAATTCTTAAAAGGAAGAAAATTTTATGAAACTTTTTGGAACTGATGGGGTACGCGGTGAAGCGGGCTCTTTTTTAACGGCAGAATTGGCGATGCGTGTTGCAATGGCGGCAGGAATCTATTTTAGTGCCCATTCCCGGACCAAAAAGATTTTAGTCGGCAAAGATACACGACGCAGCGGCTATATGATCGAGAATGCGATTGTTACCGGTCTTACGGCAGTCGGCTACGATGTGGTTCAAATCGGGCCGATGCCGACTCCGGCTATCGCATTTTTGACCGAGAATATGCGATGTGATGCGGGAATTATGATTTCGGCAAGCCATAATCCGTATGAAGACAACGGGATCAAATTTTTCGATGCACACGGAAACAAACTTTCCGAAGAGATTGAAGCCCAGATTGAAGCGATCGCGCATGATAAAACCCGACTCGAAGAGGGGCAGGTGACAGGAAAAAATATCGGTTCGGCTAAACGGATCGATGACGTAATCGGCCGATATATCGTTCAGCTCAAAAACTCATTCAGCCGCGAACTGACGCTTCAGGGATTGCGTATCGTTTTGGATACGGCCAACGGAGCGGGGTACAAAGTGGGACCGACAGTGCTCGAAGAACTGGGGGCTGAAGTGATCGTATTGCACGATAAACCCAACGGGTTTAATATCAACGAGGGGTGCGGAGCCCTTCATACGAAAGATCTGCGCGAAGCGGTGAAACAGTACCGTGCCGATATCGGGCTGGCACTGGATGGAGACGCCGACCGCCTGATCGTCGTTGACGAAAACGGTGATGAGGTTGACGGCGATCAGATATTAGGCGCTCTAGGACTTTTTTTACATAAAAACGGTCAGCTCAAAGGGGGCGGGGTCGTCGCGACCGTCATGAGCAATCAGGCGCTTGAAGATACGATGGCAGAAAACGGCCTGAAACTTTTTCGTTCAAACGTAGGGGACAAATACGTATTGGAAGTGATGCGTGAGAACGGAATTAATTTCGGCGGAGAGCAAAGCGGACATATCATTATGCACGATTACGCCAAAACGGGGGACGGTTTGGTAAGCGCACTTCAAATCTTGGCATTGCTCCTTACTTCGGGGCAAAAGGCTAGCAAAGTACTCCGTCCGTTTAATCTTTACCCGCAAAAGCTGGTTAATATCAAGGTTAAAACTAAAAAACCCTTAGATCAAATTGAGGGGCTTTCCGGTGAATTAGAAGCGGTGGAAGCACAACATATGCGCCATCTTATCCGATACTCGGGAACAGAAAACAAGCTTCGTATTCTGCTTGAAGGAAAAGATGCCAAAGCGATGGAAAGTGCGATGGAACGGCTTGTGAGTTTTTTTGAGCAGGCTTTGAATGGTTAGATCGATTACCATTTTACTGTTGGTAATGAGCAGTGTTTTTCTCATTGATCAAGCTATAAAATCAATTTTTCTGGACGGATTTCGTCTTTACGCCTCATGTATTGATCTCATTTTGGTCTTTAATAAGGGGGTTGCCTTTTCAATGTTTGCATTTTTGGAAGGGTCATTAAAATGGATACAGCTCGCTTTATTGGCCGGTGTAATCGGCTATACCCTTTGGCTCAAAAAAAAGTGCTATCTCCTTCCCGTCGGCATTATGACGGGTGCGGGGCTTTCAAATGTAGCCGATCGTTTTATGCACGGAGGGGTGGTTGATTATGTGTATTGGCATTGCGGATTTAATTTTGCCGTTTTTAACGCCGCCGATGTGATGATCGATATTGCCGTGATCGCTCTGATGATATTGAACTTTCGTCCGCAATTGTGCAAAAGTTAAGTGACTTTTAACTTCTATGCGCTATAATTTCGTCCTTGCATTAGTTTAGGATGGTCTTATAGCTCAGTTGGTAGAGCACTACCTCGACAAGGTAGTGGTCACAGGTTCGAGTCCTGTTGGGACCACCATTTCCCCTTAATTTTCCTCTAAATTTATTCATTTAATCGTAAACCAATCAATAATTCCGTATAATCCGCGATATTTTCTCAAATGAGGCATACCCAATGGATATTATTGCGATCAAGCACAACGATCAAATAGTTGATTTACAAACCGCCGGGGCACTTGGAATTACGGGTGAAGAGATCGCTTATGATAACTCTCCCGATGCACTGGAAGTGATTCGCCACTCCTGTGCCCACTTAATGGCCGAGGCGATTAAAGCTCTTTATACTGATGCTAAATTTTTTGTCGGACCGACCGTTAATGAGGGCTTCTATTATGATTTTAAAGTCAATGAAACGATCGGTGAAGATGATCTAAAAACCATTGAAAAAAAGATGCTCGATATTGCCAAAGGCAAAGAGAAGATTGAGCGTTATGAAATTACCAAAGATGAGGCGCGTGCAAAATTTGCCAACGATCACCTCAAGCAGGCGGTTATGGATCGTATCCCAAGCGATACGGTAACCATCTATAAACAGGGTGAATTCGAAGATCTTTGCCGCGGCCCGCATTTGCCGAGTGTCGGGTTGCTTCGTTATTTTAAATTGACCAAAATTTCCGGTGCTTATCTCGGCGGTGACAGTAAAAACGAAATGTTAACCCGTATTTACGGTATCGCATTTGCCGACAAAGAGTCACTCAAAGCCTACCTTGATCAAATGGCGGAAGCCGAAAAACGCGATCACCGTAAAATCGGTGCCGAGATGAAACTATTCACGTTCCGCGAAGAGGTCGGTGCGGGATTCCCGATCTGGCTCCCTGCGGGTGCCCGTATGCGCTCACGCCTCGAGCAGCTTCTCTTTAAAGCTCACCGTAAACGCGGCTATGAGCCGGTACGCGGCCCTGAGATGCTTCGTTCTGATCTATGGAAAGTATCGGGTCACTATCAAAACTACGGTGAAAACATGTATTTCACCCATATCGATGAGTTGGAATTCGGGGTAAAACCGATGAACTGTGTCGGTCACATCAAAGTGTACGAGCATGATTTGCATTCGTACCGTGATCTTCCGCTTAAATATTTCGAATACGGAGTTGTTCACCGTCATGAGATGACGGGGGCGCTTCACGGGCTCTTCCGTGTTCGTGAATTTACCCAAGATGATGCCCATATTTTCTGTACGGCCGATCAGATCGAACAGCAAATTATCGAAGTCGTCGATTTTGTTGACAAAATTATGAAAACGTTTGAATTTGACTACAAAATGATGATCTCGACTAAGCCTGAAAAGGCGGTCGGGGACGATGCCGTTTGGGAGATTTCTACTAATGCGTTGAAAACGGCGATGGATAAAAACAACCTCTCATACGAGATAGATGAGGGGGGCGGAGCGTTTTACGGCCCTAAAATCGATATCAAAATTACCGATGCTATCGGACGTGAATGGCAGTGCGGCACGATCCAACTTGATTTTAACTTGCCGATGCGTTTTGAGCTCGAATACAACGGCGAAGAGAACGCTAAAATTCAACCGGTGATGATTCATCGTGCAATTTTAGGTTCGTTTGAGCGATTTGTTGGTATATTGACGGAGCATTACGCTGGGGAGTTCCCGATGTTTATCGCTCCGACGCAGGTGGCAATCATCCCGATTGCCCCTACACACGAAGCATACGCACGCGAATTGGCCGATAAATTGATCGATATGGGTGCCGATTTTGAGATTTTTGATAAAAATGAAAGTCTCAATAAACGTATTCGTACAGCGGAAAAAGGACGTGTGCCTATGATCATCGTTTTAGGTGATGAAGAGGTAAGCAACAAAAGTATTGCGGTACGTGATCGCCGATCTCGTGAGCAATACAACCTGAGCGAAGAAGATTTTCTCGCAATGGTAAAACAAAAAATTAATGAGGTACATTTTTGATTAAGAAACAAGACCGAGTCCAAATGAACGAGGATATTCGCGTTCCTGAGGTACGTTGTGTAGTAGATGGCGGAGAAGCATTGGGGATCATTACGATTCAAGAAGCTATGGCTAAAGCCAACGAATTGGGGCTTGACCTCGTATTGATCTCTCCGGATGCGAAACCTCCGGTTGCAAAGATCATGGACTACGGTAAGTTTCATTATCAAGAAGAGAAAAAGAAAAAAGAGGCACGTAAAAAGCAAACGAAAGTAGAAGTCAAAGAGATCAAACTTTCGGTAAAAATTGCGGATAACGATGTAGGCTATAAAGTAAAACACGCCCGAGAATTCCTCGAAGAGGGAAAACACGTCCATTTTCGCGTATTTCTGCGCGGACGTGAAATGGCACACCCTGAGTCGGCTGTTGCGGTTTTACAGCGTGTTTGGCCGATGGTCGAAGATATCGGTACGATGTATAAAGCTCCGCAAATGGAAGGGCGTTATTGCAATATGATGATCCATCCGAAAAAAGACGATAAAAAATAAAAGAGCCCTTTTTATCCCCAATGCCCATCTTTCTATGGGCGTTTCTATCAACTATTAAATCAATTAAAATATTTTTTATGGTATAATCCGCGTCTCGTTTAGAGAATTATTGCGAAAGGATCAAGTCGATGCCAAAAATGAAATCGGTTAAAGGGGCAGTAAAACGCTTCAAAGTGAAGAAAAACGGCACCATCAAACGTGGTAGCGCATTCCGCAGCCATATTTTGACAAAACAAGATGCTGGAACTCGACGTAAGCAAAATGCACCAAAAGTGGTTGCTAACGTAGACGTTAAAGCTATCAAAAAGATGATCGTAGGCTAAAACCTATTAACCCTCCAGCATAACGCTGGGCAAGTCCGCAAAGCGGCACCCCGTCATTAAAATTGAGATGAACCGGGTCAAGAAAGGAAAACAATGCCAAGAGTAAAAACTGGTGTCGTAAGACGCAGACGTCATAAAAAAGTATTGAAACTCGCACGTGGTTTCTACAGTGCACGCCACAAACATTTCCGTAAAGCGAAAGAGCAACTCGAGCGCTCACTCGTATACGCGTTCCGTGACCGTAAACAGAAAAAACGTGAATTCCGTAAATTGTGGATTATCCGTATCAATGCGGCTTGCCGCCTAAACGGAATGAGCTATTCAGTATTCATGAACGGCCTTAAACGTGCCAACATCGAACTTGATCGCAAAATTCTTGCTGACATGGCTATGAACGATGCAGCGGCATTTACTGCCCTCACTACTCAAGCTAAAGCAGCGCTCTAAATAATAGGACCCGAAAGGGTCTTATCTTCTTTCATCTCTTCTCAGCACGTATTTTAATCAAATTACTACTATTCCCGAAGGAATAATATTTTATTGCTCGATCTTATACCCTTTGTTTTCCAAGCATTTTTGACATTCTACGGTAATCGGAGCTTTTGAAGCTTCACCTGCGGCTTTTAGATCGTAATAGCGGCACTCTTGAAAATCGGCTTTGATACGGTCTTCCGTTTTACCTGCAGGACAGATCATTCCGTTGAATGACATTTCTTTTTCAGCACATCCGCTGAGGAGAAGCGTAGCGGCAATAATGGCGAATAATAGGTTCTTTTTCATAATCAGTGTTCCTCTTTGAGTGAATTTTCGAATAGATAGCGGTGATCTTCGGGGAGTGCGCTGTAAACAGCATGCGCTAAATCACGTATTTCCCATAATGCAGCTTTGTCACTGCGCAGTGAAATAAAGTTTTGTAAACTTCGTGCATTTATTGACCATGCAAGTTCTGTCTTATAGCTCTCAGGAAGGCAGTATTTAGCACGATCGTTACTGATTCCGGCTACCAATACGGCACGAAGGTTCTCAAGGGCACGGATGCTCATTTCATCGACCATTTCGACATCGCTCATTACCAGATATTTCTCAGCGCGCTCTTTGTGATCGATACTAAACGGTTCTTCGTCTTTGAGCTCTTTGAGGGTGTAGCGGGTACTTTTGACCGATAAACTCGCCATTCTATGACGGGCTAGCTCCTGGAGCAGTGCGCGGCTGATCCCTTCAATATAGAAATTATAGACGATATGCTCTAATGTAGAAGCGTGTTTGAATTTATTCCCCACTCGATCAATCAATTCACGGTCTTTTTCACCGCCGTTATCGCTTTTATCAAAACTTTGCCAGCAGGTGCGGATGGCATCGGAACAGATTACTAATGGGGTATGGTGATGAAGGGTTACTTTCATGGGCAAATCTTTGTTAGAGTTTGAGAGAGTATAGCGAAGAAGAGTTTAAAAAGGGTAAGGGGTGCGAAGCACACCTTACATTACGAATACGTGTGGAACGATAAGCGGATATTTTTTCATTTTACGGTAGATATGTTTACGTACCACTTGGCGAAGATCGTTTTCCAACGCTTTCGGATTCTCGATAAGCCCCGGTTTGAGATTGATCAAGAAGTGTTCTAATACATCTTCCATCTCTAGCGCAAACGCTTTATCATGGCGATCGGCTACGATACCGAAGCTGGTAACAAGCGGTTTGGACAGAAGTCGTGATTCTGCGGCACTGACTTGAGCCACCAGCATAACCATCCCCTCACTTGCCATTTTTTGGCGATCGATGATAATATCGTCTTCGATTTGGTGATTGTTTTGGTTATCGATGTAGGTTTTACCTGTTTTGACGGTTTTGGCTTTACGCATCATTTTGGTATTGACTTCGATGCTGTCACCGTCAGACATAAGGAGAATATTACGTTCCGGAACCCCACAGGTAATTGCTGTCTCTTTATGTTTCATAATATGGTTGTACTCACCGTGAATCGGGAGGAAAAATTTAGGGTTGGTGAGGCGGAGCATCAATTTTTGTTCCTCCATACTTGCATGCCCCGAAACGTGAATATCTCTGTCATTGGCGACACGAGCGCCTGCGCGTTGGAGGTAATTGAGCATCCCTGAAATCGACCCTTCATTCCCCGGAATCGCACGTGCGGAGAGGACGATCAAGTCGGTCGGTTTGATCTTGATATGGCGGTGTTCGCCGATGGCCATACGGAAAAGGGCCGAACTCGGTTCCCCTTGGCTTCCGGTTGTGACGATGAGGACGTCTTTATCGCTCATGCGGTTTGCTTCTTCGGCATCGATGAAGATGTTTTTCGGAAGTTTAATGTAATCGTATTGCATACATACTTCGAGATTCCGCTCCATTGATCGTCCGATAACACAGACCTTACGGTTGTATTTTATACCGGTCAAAATCGCTTGGTATACACGGTGAATGTTTGAACTGAACGTTGACATGATGACACGCCCTTCTGCTTTTGAGAAGATGCGGTCAAATCCCGGTGCTACGGTAAGCTCGCTCGGAGTCCACTCTTTGTTATAAGAGTTTGTCGAGTCGGAAAGGAGACATAAAACCCCTTTTTCACCGTAATGGGCAAGACGGTGCAAGTCAGCCGTATAGCCGTCAACCGGAGTATGGTCGATTTTAAAGTCACCCGTATGGATAATAGTTCCCGCTTTCGTCGTGATCGCCAATGAAGATGAGTCGATGATCGAGTGGGTCATGTGCATCCATTCGATTTCGAAATCATTTCCGATTTTGTACGGCATGCGTTTGACAATCGGGTTGAAATAGCGGCGAAAATCACGCATATGGTGCTCGTCAAATTTGTTTCCGATCATTGCCAGAGGCAGCGGAGTCCCGTAAATAGGGAATTGCATCTCTTTAAAGAAATACGGTACCCCTCCGATATGGTCTTCATGGGCATGGGTAATAATGACGGCAACGATTTTTTTGCGGATTTCGCGCAAGTAGGTGAAGTCAGGGACGAGAATATCGACTCCGTGCATCTCCTCATCCGGAAAGCTCATTCCGATATCGATGATAATAGCTTCGTTTTCCGTTTCGATAACCGTGATGTTTCCGCCGATCTCACCGAGACCGCCAAGCGGTGTGATACGAACCTTGTCGTTATTGTTAAGATCCAGTTTGAAATGGGGGTTTAGACGGTTTTTGTGCGCGTCTTGGTTCTGAATGACAAAATCGCGAAGATTGTTATCAATCGGAGTACTCGGTGCACCGCGACGGCCACCGCGCCCGCGATCACGGCTCGGGCGGTTCGGTTCGGCATCGGTTGCATTTGCAACGGATCCTTCCGGACGATCGGTACGAGGAGGTCTGTTGTCCTGACGGGGAGGGCGGTTGTCTTGGCGAGGAGGTCGGTTATCCTGACGGGGAGGTCTGGTTTCGGTGCGCGGAGGGCGATTGTCTTCTCTCGGCTCGGCGCTTGAACGCTCAGCCGTATTTCCCTCAGCCCCTTCGGGGCGATTGTTGTTTCGGCTTCGAAACGGTCGACGGTTATTTCGGCGTTGACGATTTTCGCCTTGCGGCTGTGTTTGTGATCCTGGTTGTTCTTCGGACATTAGTATTTCCTTCTGACGCTTTCATAGCGTAATGGTTTTGTGTATATATTTAGATGCTCTAAACAACCCTAAAAGGCTATTTTATAAGGGTGTAGAGCCGGTGAAAGTCAGAGGTGTCAAGCTGATGAGGTCGGATAGAGCGTTCCAGTTCAAGCGTATCATAGGCTTGAGACAGAACGGTTCCATCATAGCGCGAGGAGAGATTTTTGTGGAGGGTTTTACGGGGCTGTGTAAAGGCCGTTCGTAAAAAGTCTTCAAACCCTTCATCATTACGGTTCGTACGTTTAGAAATGAGCAGTACGCACGAATCGACTTTGGGAGCAGGCTCGAATGCGGTAGGGGGAACGTGCAAAACGATCTCCGCCTCTCCGACACTCTGCGTAATTACGCTGAGCGCTCCAAAAGCTCTCTCTCCGGGTGCGGCAGAGAATTTCTCCGCCACTTCACGCTGTATCATGACAAGCAAGTTTCGGCACGCCGGATCGGCGAGGGCTTTGAGAATGATATTCGTCGCAATATAATAGGGCAAATTCGCCACTAAATCGTACGGTTCATCCAAAAGCTCACTCTTCCAATGTTCTAAAACATCTCCGCATCGGAGAGTAAGAGCGTTGGTAGCGATAGCATCGGCAAATTGGTGCGTCAAATGCTTGCACAAGTCGGTATCGACCTCAAAAGCGGTAACACTTTTGACATCAACTAAATACTTAGTTAAATCACCTAATCCAGGCCCGATTTCAGCGATACGGTGAGGCGTATCGGGCATCGATTGGATGATTTGGGCTAAAACAGCTTCGTCTTTTAAAAAATTTTGGCCAAACTTTTTCTTGGCAATAGCGGCACGGTCTTTTTGCATTGCACTTATTATACCTAATAAAGTGTTAATCCCCTATTAAATCATAAAAAATGTGAATCTGTATTTCTTTAATCAAAGAAAACCATTGTTTAGAATTTATCGTTACTTTTGGTAATGAAAGTTATAATTTCACAAAGAACGCCAACGGAGTAAAACTCCATTTGGCTACGCTTGCCGCTAAGGCATTAAAGCTTGCCTCTTGCGAGGCAGAATTTTCACTGTATGAACGGATAAATATGGAATATTTTGCAAAACGGATTATTCCGTGCCTCGATGTTAAAGACGGACGTGTCGTAAAGGGTGTTAATTTCGTCGGTCTCAAAGATGCGGGAGACCCTGTCGAAGTGGCCAAACGGTACAATGAAGAGGGGGCGGATGAACTGACGTTTCTCGATATTACCGCATCTCACGAAGAGCGCGATACGATTGTTCATATCGTAGAGCAGGTAGCGAAGGAAGTATTTATCCCTCTCACGGTCGGCGGCGGTATTCGGGTTCTCGATGATATTTATAAGCTTCTTGCCGTCGGATGTGACAAGGTAAGTATAAACTCTGCCGCGATTAAGCGTCCGGAGTTTATCAACGAAGGGGCTAAGCGATTCGGTTCACAATGTATTGTAGTTGCCATCGATGTGAAAAAAACAGGGGATCAATACAACGTCTATCTCAACGGCGGCCGTGTCGATACGGGAATTAATGCCTTTGAATGGGCGAAAGAGGTTGTGGATCGCGGAGCCGGAGAGATTCTCCTCACCTCGATGGATGCCGACGGCACCAAAGCGGGGTTTGATCTCTCTATCACCGAGCAGATCAGCCGTGCCGTCAATGTTCCCGTTATCGCCAGCGGCGGAGCAGGGACGATGGAACACATCAAAGAGGCATTTGAACACGGTGCCGATGCGGCACTGGCGGCGAGTATATTTCACTACAAAGAGATCGATATTATGGATCTGAAACGCTATCTATCGGCGAACGGGATTCCGGTACGGCTCTAAGTTTTCAATGTGCTATAATTGACCCTATAAAAGTTATGAGAAAAAGGAGGATATTATGACGACAAACATTAAAAAGTCAGATATTTTAGACTACCTTTTACAACATTTTCAAGAGTTCAAAACAAAATACGATGTCGAGCAAATAGGGTTGTTTGGAAGTTACGCACGTGACGAAGCCAAAGAGGAGAGCGACATCGATATTTTTGTTAAAATGAAACCCTCATTATTCGATATGGTCGCGATCAAAGAACAGATCGAAAATGATCTGCACAAAAAAGTGGATATCGTCCGTGAACACAAACACATGAAACCTCTCTTTTTAGAGATGATCAAACGAGATGTGATCTATGCACAATGATCGCCTTTTGATCCTCCGATCTACTCTTGAAGATATTATCACATCGTTAAAACTCATCCAACACCGATTTCAAAGTATCAAAAGTGCGGATGATTTTCTCAAAGATGAACATGGCCTTGAAAAACTCGACAGCATCTCGATGCGTTTGATTGCCATCGGGGAGGGTTTTAAAAACGTCGATAAACTCACCGATTGTCAGCTATTAGAGAAATATCCTCAAATTCCGTGGAAACAGGTCAAAGGGGTTAGAGATATTTTGTCACATCATTATTTCGACCTAGATGCCGAAACGATTTTCGAGATTTGCGCACATGAGATTGATGGATTGTTAAGTGTGACGATGACGATATTGGATGAAGTGAAATAGTGCTACAAATTTTGGATATTTTCAAGTGGATGGATAATAAATGATTCTTTGTGCCGGTAATAACGAAACGTTTGATTTTGCGACTCCGATTGGTGTCGGATTGATCGACAGTGCAATTAATCTTACCCGTCACTGCTTGGTTTACAAACCCGAATTTCTTCTTTTCGTCGGGAGCGCCGGAAGCTACGGTGAACATAAAATACATGAGATCATTGAATCCAAAACGGCGGCTAACATCGAGTTAGGGTTTTTGGATAAAAGTGCCTATACGCCGATCGATAACGTCGTTTCGGCACAAACCGAAAACATCAAAGATGTTATCGTAAACTCCTCGAACTACATCACGACCAGTGAGAAAGCAATGGAACAGTTGCGCACTTTGGGGATGGGGATTGAGAACATGGAGTTTTTCACTGTTATGCGGGTAGCCCAGATTTTCGGAATCCCTGCGGGGGGTGTATTTTGTATCACCAATTATTGCGATACAAACGCTCACCGCGACTTTATCAGTAATCACGGATTTGCGAAAGTGCTGTTACGTGAGTATCTTGTTAATAAAGGGATGATCCGTGCCTAAATTATCTATTTTAGATTACACCAAAGCTGAACTCGCAAGTATGGTGAAACCCTCGTTCCGTGCCAAACAGATATGGGGATGGATTTACCACCAATACGCCACCAGTTTTGAGACGATGCAAAATCTTCCCAAAGCGATGCGCGAAGAGCTGGCTCAAACGTATGAGATCATGCCGCTGAAGATTGTACGAAAAGAGTGTTCGACCGACGGAACGATCAAATACCTCTTTGAACTCAGTGACGGTAAAACGGTTGAGACGGTTTGGCTCAAGATGAAAGACGAAAGCATCGACGAAGAGGGGAATATCGAGCATGAAGCACGATATACCGTTTGCGTATCCACTCAGGTCGGGTGCAAAGTGGGGTGTTCGTTTTGTCTGACGGCAAAGGGCGGATTTACCCGTGATCTAACGGCAGGTGAAATTGTGGCACAAGTATTAGCCGTTAAAATGGATAACAATCTTGCTGCCCACCGCCGTCTCAATATCGTCTATATGGGGATGGGGGAGCCGCTGGATAATTTGGATAATCTGGCGAAAGCGATCACGATACTCAAAGACGAAGAGGGGCTTTCCATTTCGGGGAAACGGCAGACGGTTTCGACGAGCGGTTTGAGTACGAAGATCGATAAGCTGGGATCGATGGATTTGGGGGTTCATATCGCGATCTCGCTCCATGCCGTTGACGACGAACTCCGTAGTGAATTGATACCGATGAATAAAGCGTACAATATCGCTTCGATCATCGATGCGGTCAAGCGGTTTCCGATCGATACCCGAAAACGGGTGATGTTTGAATACCTCGTAATTAAAAATAAAAACGACGATCTGGGGTCGGCGAAAAAACTGGTCAAGCTTCTTCACGGGATTAAAGCCAAGGTCAATTTGATCTATTTTAACCCGTATCCAGGGTCGGATTACCAGCGTCCGTCGCGTGAGGACATGGTCGCATTTCAAGAGTATCTGATCAAGCACGGAGTACTTTGTACGATCCGTGATTCCAAAGGGTTGGACATCAGTGCGGCCTGCGGACAGCTTAAAGAGAAATCGTTAACTTAAGTAGAGTATTCTTACGCCAAATTAGTATTGTTCGGATAATACCGGATGAATAAAGGAAATAGTGTGAGCGGATCAGATTGGTTTCAAGTTGTTTTTTTGGCAATATTTGTAACCCTTAGTATAGGCGGATTCGTCTGGGTGGCGATGAAGAAAGACTGAAAAGCTCTCTTCACCAGCTGTATTTGATCATTGCCTGAAACACATCATTGTCGTTTCGGTAACTGTTTTCATGGTAGTAATGCCACTCTGTCCCGATTTCCAATTTCCCCTCTTTAATGTCAAAGGCTGAATTGAGGTTGAACAGCAATTGGTTTTGGCTTAAAAAATCACACGTTGTCCAGTCCGTGAACCCCTCAAAATGCCATTTTTCACCGAGCGGCGCGTAATAGTTGGCGGAAAGCTGATAGGTCTCGCTTCCGATATTTTGAACTTTTCGGTAGAGATTGAGCCCGAAAACACTAAATCCCGGAATATCCAAATCGGTGCCGAATCCATACAGCCATGCATGATAGGTGTTCGATCCGTTATATTGAAAAGCCGCATACCACTCTTTGACCAATCTTCCTGACGCTGTTATCCCGGCAATTTTATTAAGACTGACACGGGGAGAAATCTCGCCGTAGAGATCGTTTTTGTCTCTGCTGAAACGGAGTCCGTTCGGGGCATAGACGTAATCGGCGAAAGCAAACAGATCACCGTACTCCCAGGTACGGTAATGTTCCAGTGTTACGGTTTGCTTATTGCCGCTTTGGGTATCGAGAAATGTCGGCCCTTCAAAACTGCCGTAGAGGTATTGGAGATTGGTGGCAGAAAATGCGCTGAGCTGGGCAGCGGTGATAAGACTAGCGAAGAGTAAGCGTTTCATCGGCATCCTTTGGAAAGAGGGCATTAAATTGGGAAATAAGATCAAGCGGATCAGACTGTATGCCGTGAACCATCATCCCGAAATGAAGATGCGGCCCCGTAATCCGTCCGCTCGCACCGCTAAGCGCGATCGGTTGAGCCTGTTTGACGTGATCACCGACATTGACATCGAATCGGCTGAGGTGAAAATAGCAAGAATAAATCCCTTCGCCGTGATCGATAATGATCGTTCCTCCGGAATAATAGCGTTCCTGTGCCAAGACAACGATACCGTCGTTCGCTGCGATAACAGGGATCGGAGTCCGGGCACGAAAATCGACCCCTCCGTGATAGCTTTTCAGGCTTCCGTTATAGGTGCGGGCAGAACCGTATTCACTGGTAATGTTAGAGTCTAAGGGTTTGATAAACGCTCTATTCCAATAGCGGATCGGTGTGAAGTGCCCATAGATCGCTTCTGCCTGCGCTTTTTCGGCCGCTATCCTCTCCATCGCTTCCGGAGGGGGAGTTACCAGAGCCGGATCGACACTGAGTGTTTCGGTAGGATAGCCGGCCGTTTGGATATTGATTGAGAAAAAGCTCTCGTTTCCCGGAGCGACCCAAGAGAGATTAATATCTCCCGCAGGGGTATAGTAGTCGATCGGTAGTACGGCGATCCCTTTTGTTTTATCGGCAGGATGGAGAAGGACACTGATGTTGCGATCACCTATAATAACGGTTCCGGAAGGGGAGGGGAGGGTTATAATGAGGCTTTTGCCGTTAGACCCTTCAGCGCTCCAAAGGGTTAAAAATGCGAACCATAAAACGAGCAAAAAACGCATAAAATTTCCTGAATTATTATTAGAACGGTATTGTAACATTTAGGGCTTAGAAACATAATTTTTGAGAATATATAAAGTATTGTATGTTACTATGAGAAATATGTTGGTTTAAAAAAGAGTTAGAGTATGCGAAAAGCTCGAATCATCGGAATTATATTACTGTTTTTGATCGTCGGAAGTGTGGCTGTAGTTTATTATTACAGCCGACCGAGTGAATCATCCAGAATACATATTTCAACCAATCCGTGGATCGGCTTTACCCCTTTTATCTATGCCCAGGAAAAAGGGTGGTTGGAGAGCACTCCGTTTCGGTTCTTATGGCTGGTTGATTTGACGGATAATGCCCGTTTGTACGAGAGGGGATTCACACAGGGATTTACCGCGACTCAGTATGAACTGCTCCATTTTAAAAATAAAAACACCATCAAACCTGTTTTTTTAATCGACCGCTCGTACGGTGCCGATGCCATTGTTTCCAACCGAACCCTTGAGGAATTGCAGAATACAAAAGAAAAAGTAGATGTCTATCTGGAACAAGGGTCTCTGAATGATGATTTTTTTGAAGCATTTGTCGCTGAAAAAGGGCTCAAAAAAGTAACGTTTCATAAAATCGATACATCTCAAAAAAGCATCTCTACCCTTACGGAGATGTCCAATCCGATTATTATTATCTCCTATCAGCCTTATCTGGCGGGATTGATCAAAAAAGGGTTTCAAGTCCTTGTTTCGACCCAGAGCATGCAGACCTTTTTTGTCATTGATGCGTTATTTGTAGATGAAAAAACGATTCAGGGGCGAGAGAAAGAGTTTGCCGATCTAAAAGAGCTGTTTGCGTTGGGGGTTGAGCGGTTTAAACGCGATCCGCATGAGTACTATGAGACGATTAAAGGATATTTGGAGGGGCAGAGCTATGAAGAATTTATGGAGACAACCACTCAGATCAAGTGGCTGTATCAAACCCGTCCGAATGAGATTATCACTCATCTCAATGCCCAGCAGATAAAAACCGACAGGCTGTTACCGTGAAACTGCAGCGGTTTAATTTTCTAAATTTAGCGGTTTTATTTTTACTTATCGGTATTTTGTCGAGCAGTTTTTACACTATCGAACGAAACGGAATGCTCAATTATCTGGCCGACGGGGTCAACCAAAGTTTATTCCGACTAGAGGGAGATTTACAAAAAACTCTTCAGCAGGATCACTTAGAAAATGTTCAGGCGCTTCTTGATCAAGGGAGTGCGATTAATAGCGGGATACGTATTCTGTCTGTCTCATTGGACGGGCACACGATAGCGGTTTCATCGTCACGTTCCTTGAACGGAAAAGTAATTGAGGGCGAGTATCTCCCTTTGACTCAGATCACTGCAGGATTGGTAGAGAACGAGTCTTTGCAGTATGAAAGCGAAGTAACCTATTTTTCGGGTACGACCAAAAAAAAAGCTCTTCTGTTGATCGATTTGGACAAAGTTTATATTTTTGAACGGTTGAACAATATTGCGATGTTTTACGCTCTGGCATTGTTTTTAGGATTAGGAATAACAACGCTTGCTCTACTGGGCGGAGTAAGAAAGCTGATAATTCAGCCGCTTGAACGGATCGCTCAACGTGCACAAAATCAAGATATTATCGCCGAAAAACATTTGATCGAAGAGCTCTCCATTCTTGATCAAACATTATGCAATTCGTTTCATTCGATGCAAACACAGCAAGAACATCTGAAAGAGGCACTGGATGAGTCTTTATATCTGGACGGTATCCTCCGTACGGTTGCCGATATTAATCAGCTGCTGATTACCGCTAAGGGTGTGGATGAATTGTTAATGAATTCGTGTCTGAGATTGGCCGAACACCCGGGATATGAGTTATGTTATATTGCACTAAAAGAAGGAGAGAACCTTATTATCCAAGCGTATTCTAACGATCCGACCGAATATCTGCATCCAAAAATGAAAATCCCGCTGGACGATCTAACCGATCCGTCTGTTCGAGCGATGAAAGAGATGTCAACGGTCATTATTGACCATTTGGAGTATGAAAATTCATTCGGTCCTTGGCGAGTTATTGCCGAAACAGGGTTATACGGCTCTGTTATTTCACTTCCGCTGATCAGTGCGATAGATGCATTGCCGTTAGGGGTTATAACCCTTTATACGAGATACTCGGAAGGGTTTGAATCCAAAGAAGTTTCTATGCTCGAAGAGCTGGCGGGAGACATCGGATTTGCGGTTCGTTCTTTTACCCAGCGCGAACAATTGAAATACTATCTTACGACCGATTCCAATACGGATCTGCCTAACCGTTTCTCTTTGGTAGAAGCGCTTAGCCGGGAAAGTATGTACGGATTGGCCATTATTAATATTGACCGCTTCGGTGATATTAATGAAGTTTACGGTGTTTCGATCGGCGATGCGGTTTTATCCCGATACGGTCATTGGCTTCTGGAAAAAATCGCTTTATGGAAAAATATCGAGCTCTATAAGCTGGGGAGCGATGAGTATGCTCTGGTGGCTACCCAGTGTAATGATTTAAAGCGTTTTACCGATTTGCTGGAAGATGTAATCTCCACTACGCAAAAAGAGGTCTTCAGAGTCGAGGGTATAGAGATCGTTCTCACCATTACGGTCGGTGTTGCCAAATCAACCGATCAGGTTCTGGAACATGCCACTGCCGCGCTTAAGCAGGCGAAGCGCAATCGGCATAGTTTGGAGATTTTCTCCAGTGAATCAAAACAGGAACAGGAAAATAACATCGCATGGTACAAACGGATCAAAGAGGCGATAGACGATTCTCGGATTGTCCCCTATTTTCAGCCGATCGTTGATAATGAAAGCGGAAAAATCATAAAATACGAAGCCTTGATTCGGCTTGTAGACGTGGATGGCAGTATCGTTTCTCCGTATCAATTTTTAGAAATCGCGAAAAAAACAAAATTGTATCCCGAGTTGACAAAAATAATGATTACCAAGGTTGTGGAACTGTTTAAAGGCTCGACACTCCCGGTAAGTTTGAATCTATCAACGCAAGATCTCACGAATCATGATTTGGCCGATTATTTAGAGGAAATAATCCATGAAAACGGAGTAGGGCAATTGATGACTTTCGAAATCTTAGAGAGCGAGGGGATTGAAAACTATAGCTCCGTAAGCGAGTTTGTAGACCGGTTCAAAGCGATCGGGTGCCGTTTTGCTATCGATGATTTCGGCTCGGGATATTCGAATTTCGATCATTTGCTTAAACTCAATATCGATACCTTGAAAATTGACGGTTCGTTGATTAAAAATCTGCCGCATCATCGTAATGCACAGATTTTCGTTAAACATATCTGCGATTTTGCCCACGAGATGGGGATTAAAGTGATAGCTGAGTTTGTGGCGAATGAAGCGATTTTTGATCAGGTTAAAGCGATCGGTATCGATGCATCACAAGGGTATTATTTTTATGAACCGTCTCCTACATTAGTCGGTGAAGATTAAAGATGGGAAGCAGTTATATCGGTCGTCAGCCTATCGTCAATGAACGGGGGGCTTTATTCGCTTATGACCTTTTTTCTTCCGCGCAAAATGCAAGCGAACACGCAACGGAAACACTGGTCAATGATCTTCAAAGTTCATTCGGAATCGATAAAATCATCGGTAAACGGCTCGGATTTATCCGTGCGGATCATCAGTTTATATTTCATGAGCTTTTTGGACTTTTACCGAAAGAGAGTATCGTTTATGCGGTGTTGGAAGAGAGTGTCGTTGATAAGGAGTTATGCGACTCATTAGAAAAGCTTAGGGGACAAGGATACCGTTTTGCACTCAATGATTTTGCCTATACGCCTGAAAATATAGAGAAGTTTTCTCCTTTATTTCCCTATTTGGAATATGTCAAGATCGATATTCCCCGCAGCCCCCGGATTAAACGAGAGGATGTAGAACAACTCAAACAACAGGGGTTGAGTGTAATCGGAGCAAAAATCGAGTCTCATGACGTCCATGCACAGTGTGTCGCTAAAGGGTTTTCGTACTTTCAGGGTTATTTCATCTCAAAGCCGAAAGTTCTTGAAAACCCTTCATTCTCACTCGATCAAACGGCAGTTATTCAGTTATGGAACATGCTCCAGAGCGATGCGGATATTAATACGTTGGTGAAAGCGTTTGAACTTAACCACATGGTGAGTTTAAAACTGATCCGGTTTGTAAATTCAGCCGTATTCGCACTCCGTAATCCCGTCTCGTCCGTTCGTCATGTGCTCACATTAATGGGGAGAGACCCTCTGGCACGCTGGATTATGCTGTTGATGTTTTCCGAAGCGAAGGAATCGGATCAAAATAATATTCCGTTAATGCTTATGGTAGTGAACCGGACAGAGTTGATGACGCAGTTGCTGCTGTTGATTAAGCCGAACGCGACGGAATCGCAAAAAGCTACCGCCTATTTTGTCGGAATGCTCTCTTTGATCCATCTTCTTTTTAATATTCCCCACCGCGAAGCTCTCAAGAAGCTAAACGTCACTCCCGAAATCGAACGTGCTTTGTTTGAGGGGGACGGTTTTTACGGGGAACTGTTGACAACGGTACGTTCCATCGAGATGCTGGATACGGAGGGGATAGACAAGTTTTTGGAGAAGCACTCTCTAGAATGTGAAGTGTTGGAACCGCTGATCGCTTCGGCTATGGAAAAAGTAAATCAGTTTGATGAAGCGATGGGATAAACCGAAAAATCGAGATAATTTTTTTTGCAGATTTATCGGTTTGCAACACTTTTAAAGTATGATACAAAAATTATTAAGGGCAGCCGTTCTTTCCGAGGGAAGGAACAATTTATGCTTTTAGAACAAAACATTTAGCAACGTTAAAAAGGAAAAAGATGGTTATAGTGAATAGTTCTCTACAGTCCCCATCACCGATGGAGTCAACGCAAGTTGCACAATCTGCTCTTCAGACAAACAAGTCTCTCGATGATGCGATTATAGAGTTCAACACACAAGAAGTGCAAAAAAATAGCAGCAGATTTCAGGAAAATCTTTCCGTTATGGCAGCTCAAATGACAGGCAAGGGCTTGAATTTGGATATTAGAGGATAGTTGAGGCGTATCCGTGCCAAAGTTTGAAAAAACTCATTGCCTTTATGCAATTTCTATCATACTGATTAAAATTTAATCAGTATTTGTTATTACGGTTGAATAAATTATATTATAATTTTTGCAAGTAGAAAATTCGGGAAGATTATATCTTCCAATATTGTTCAATAAATGGATGCTAGGGTTCCGACTGCAAAGTGCTGGTCCGAGAGTATCCGGCCTCGTAAGCGGCTACACGGAGGGATAAAAGCCCGGGAGAGAGATATTTCTCCCCGTTTTTTCTCGACTACCGTTTAGGAGGATTTTATGAAACATTCACTCACACAGTGCACATCCGTTGCAGGCTCATCTAAACTAACATCAACAAAGCTTTCCACACGTCTTTCTTTGGCTGTTTTGGCTCTTGCCGTCGCATCGACAACAATGTTTGCCGCTCCAAAAACCAACTTTAAAGTTGCATGGACCATTTATGCGGGCTGGATGCCTTGGGACTACGGCGCTCGAAAAGGGATCGTCAAAAAATGGGCCGATAAATACGGCATTAAAATCGATGTCATTCAGCTTAACGATTATGTAGAGTCGATTAATCAATATTCGGCAGGTTCGTTTGACGGGTGTGTCATGACCAATATGGATGCCTTGACCATTCCGGCGGCAGGAGGGGTAGATTCTACTGCCGTCATTATCGGTGACTACTCAAACGGAAATGACGGGATCGTTTCAAAAAGTGCTAACAGCATGAAAGATCTTAAAGGTCAGAAAATCAATCTGGTCGAGTATTCGGTATCGCATTATTTATTGGAACGGGGATTGGCATCTGCCGGCTTGAAGGCTAAAGAGGTCAAAACAATCAATACATCGGATGCGGATATCGTTTCGGCATTCAATTCACCGTCCATGAAAAATGTGGTGACCTGGAACCCGCAGCTGGGGGAAGTGAAAAAAGTTAAAAATGCCAAGCTTTTGTTTGATTCCAGCAAAATTCCCGGCGAGATCATCGATATGATGGTTGTGAATACCCAAACGTTGAAAGAAAACCCGAAATTGGGCAAAGCATTAACGGGGGCATGGTTTGAAATCATGGGAATCATGTCGAAAAACGATGCAAAAGGGATTGAAGCGCGTACGTTGATGGCTAAAGCGTCGGGAGCATCACTTAAAGAATACCAATCACAGCTTTCTACCACCAAAATGTTTTATACCGCCGGTGAAGCTGTGAAATTTACCGAAGATCCGAAACTGATCACAACCATGGGAGAAGTGAGCAAGTTTTCGTTTGCACACGGATTATTGGGAAACAAAGCTAAGAACGACGGCTTTATCGGTATGACGTTCCCGGCGAATAAATCGATCGGAAATATGAAAAATGTCAAACTCCGATTCAATTCAGAGTTTATGAAACAAGCGGCAGAAGGGAAACTATAATCCATGCGTTTGATCAATCTGAATGCTGGACGGTTTTCACCGCTTTTAAAAATAGTGCCGTTTGTGATTCTCGGATTGGTCTATTGGATTGCTGCGGATGCGCGTCACGCTCTAAATCCGGAAGACAAGCTTCTTCCGACATTTGAAGCGATCGGCGAAGCGGTCAAAACGATGGTCATGGAACCGGATGAATTAACCGAAGAGCCGATTTTGTACACCGATACGGTTGCGAGTCTGACCCGGATTGCACAAGGATTGGGGATTGCTACGGTTGTCGGCCTGATACTGGGGATCGTACAGGGGACGTTACCTCTGTTCCGCTCGTTACTCTCACCGTTTTCGGCAGCAGTATCGTTAATACCGCCGATCGCGATATTGCCTATATTGTTAATCATTTTCGGGCTGGAAGAATCGGCTAAGGTAGCGCTGATCGCCATCGGGGTAGCTCCGTTTCTGATCCGCGATACGCAGCAGCATTCCATGGAACTCTCCGAAGAGCTTTTGATCAAGGTGCAAACTTTGGGCGCATCGACATGGCAGATCATTCTGCGTGTCGTTTTACCCCATGTTATGCCACGTCTGCTGGATGCGCTCAGACTCTCACTGGGTGCAGCATGGCTTTTTCTCATTACGGCGGAAGCGATCGCATCGTCAGAAGGTTTGGGATACCGTATCTTTTTGATGCGCCGTTACATGGAGATGGATGTCATCTTGCCGTACGTTGCATGGATTACGCTGCTGGCATTTCTTATGGACTGGATACTTGCGATGATCATTCGCAGAGCATTTCCATGGTATCGGAAGGAGAAATAATGAGTTATTTGCAAATCCGTAATGTATGGAAAACCTACGAGGATAACGTCATTCTCGAAAAACTCAACTTCACGATCGAAAAAGGGGAGTTTTGTACCCTTATCGGGCCGTCCGGGTGCGGTAAAAGCACCTTTTTGCGAATGCTTTTAGGTCAGGAGAACCCGTCTCGCGGGACGATCCTGCTTGAAGGGGAGCCGCTCTCGAATGAGCCGGGGAGCGACAGAGGTGTCGTATTTCAAAAATACACTCTATTTCCGCATTTGAGAGCATTGGAAAACGTAATGCTGGGACTGGAGATGGAACACTCTGTGTTCCTGGGCAAAGCGTTCGGAAGCTCACGCCGCCGGATAAAAGAGGAAGCGATGGAAATGATTAAAGCGGTGGGCTTGGAGCAATCGGCGCACAAGTACCCTTCTGAACTCTCAGGAGGGATGCAGCAACGGCTTTCTATCGCTCAGGCTCTGGTGAAAAAGCCGAAGATATTGTTGCTGGATGAGCCGTTCGGCGCACTTGATCCGGGAAGCCGCTCCGATATGCAGGAGCTGGTCCACGGATTATGGCAGACCTACGGATTGACCGCATTTATGGTAACGCACGACGTCAAAGAGGCTTTTGAACTCGGGACCAGATTGCTGGTGTTTGATAAAGTCCGTAATGATCCACACTCACCGAATGCCTACGGCGCTACGGTCGTTAATGATATAAAACTTGATAAAAATAAACGAAAAAATAAAGGAGAAGAGCATGTCGACCATGATGAAACCATTATCGCCTGAGACTATCCTCTTTGATGAGGTACTGCCGGGCGGTGGACGCTGGAGCAAAATCATTCGCAAAGGACAGGTGCTTCGAATCCTGAACACTGAAGCGACGAGCGGCCTATCGGCCCTTTTTTATAACGTCCATGAACGGACGGAACGCTATAACGCAGCTGATACGGTTAAAGTTCAATATAACGCGTATCTTAAGCAAGGCAAAGCGCTCTATTCGGATATGGGCCGTATTTTGATGTCGATTATTACAGACAGCTGTGAGACGCACGATACGGTGTGCGGTTATACCATGGCTGCCGATGTCGAAAAACTATGCGGACTCGGAAACTATCAAAACAAGCGTAACTGCTATTACAAAAACGATTTTGATAATTTCCTCGTGGAAGTCGGAAAATACGGGATGGGACGCCGCGATATCATGCCGTGTCTCAACCTTTTCGCCGATGCAAAGATAGGGGAACGCGGAGAACTGATCTTCCGAGAGGACACTGTGCCTGCGGGGAGCTATATCGAACTGCGTGCCGAGATGGATGTCCTCATAATTCTGTCAAATACCGTGCATATACTGAGCAGCAAGGATACATACGATGTCAAACCGGTGAGTCTGACCGTCTATCAGGGAGACGCCGTGGCAGAAGATGATATATGTGTGATCGATTCGGAGCGAAGCGAACGGGCATTTGTCAACACAAGAAATTATATGAAACAGTTTACGCAAGGAGGCGGAAATGTCTGAGATGATTACGGTCGATTTGACTTTGAACGAACCTATCTATGATGAGACGATACCTGCCGGAGAGCCTTGGTACCATGTTGTGAAAGCGGGCGAAGTGCTGCGGATCGTCGATTTGGAGGGGTGTCAGGCCGTCGATACCCTTTTTTACAATGCCAATGACGTCACAGAACGCTACAGCGCTCCTCAAACCATCGTACGACAAAAGAACATCTTTGTCGAAACGGGTACCGAGCTCGTTTCCAATTTGGGAAATACGATGATGAAAGTGATCAGCGATACCTGCGGGCGCCACGATACACTGGGCGGCGCGTGCAGCGCCGAGAGCAATACGGTCCGCTACGCGCTGGATAAACTCGATATGCATTCGTGCCGTGACAATTATCTTTTGGCGCTGGGACAAATGGGTATGGATAAGCGCGATCTCGTGAGCAATATCAATTTTTTCATGAATGTTCCGGTCGAAGCGGACGGGACACTGGCCATCATAGACGGAATTTCCACCCCCGGCAGTACGATCGAATTGATCGCATTGATGGATACCCTGGTATTGATCTCGAACTGTCCGCAGCTTAACAACCCGTGCAATGCGTTCAATCCTACACCGGTAAGACTGAGTATCTATAAACCATTTTGATAATACTATATAAATTGTGATGTGAGGAAAAACAATGTTTGCCAAAGTACTGATAGCTAACCGAGGAGAGATAGCGTGCCGTATTATCCGTACTCTCAAAAAAATGAAGATCGCTTCGGTCGCGGTCTATTCGCATGCCGATGCTGGATCACTTCATGTAATGATGGCGGATGAAGCGATATGTTTGGGGGAGCCGCCTGCAAAAGAGAGTTATCTGGATGGTGAAAAAATTATCCAAGCGGCGAAAGAGACGGGCGCAGATGCGATTCATCCCGGATACGGTTTTTTGAGTGAAAACGCAGCATTCTCACGTCGATGCGCACAAGAGGGGATCGTTTTTATCGGACCGACACCGAAGCATATGGAAGATTTCGGTCTGAAACACACCGCCCGTTCTATGGCAAAAGCTCAAAATGTTCCCCTTTTACCGGGTACGGAACTTCTAGACACTGTGCAGGAAGCATTGAGTGCCGCCCAAGCAATCGGCTATCCGGTCATGCTGAAAAGCACCGCCGGAGGCGGGGGAATCGGAATGCAGCTGTGCTACAGCGCCGAAGATCTTGAAAACGGTTTCGAATCGGTCGGCCGTCTCAGCAAGAGCAACTTTTCGCAAGGGGGGATCTACCTCGAAAAATTCGTAGCTCACGCACGCCATATCGAGGTACAGATCTTCGGTGACGGAAAAGGGGATGTGATCGCTCTGGGTGAGCGGGACTGCTCGCTTCAGCGCCGTAACCAAAAAGTGATCGAAGAGACACCGGCCCCCGGATTATCCGAAGAGGTTCGCGATGCGTTACGCAGCGCAGCGGTCAATTTGGCCCGTTCGGCATCGTATAAATCGGCCGGAACGGTAGAGTTCGTCTACGATACGACGGAAAAAAAGTTCTATTTTCTGGAAGTGAATACAAGATTGCAGGTCGAACACGGGGTAACCGAAGAGATATTCGGCGTAGATTTGGTCGAGTGGATGATACTCGAAGCTGCCGGAGAACTGGGCGATGTACTGAAAAAGAGTTATACGCCGAGCGGACACTCGATTCAGGTGCGGGTGTATGCGGAAGATCCGTTGAAAAACTTTCAACCGAGTTCGGGGGTACTCAGTGAAGTGATTTTTCCGGAAAATATCCGATGCGAGACATGGATCGAACGCGGAAGTGCTATTTCGCCGTATTATGACCCGATGATTGCCAAATTGATCGTACATGCTTCCAACCGTGACGAAGCGATTGAAGCGATGAAGAGCGCATTGAGCGAGACGACACTGTATGGGATCGTTACCAATATCGGATATCTGAAAAGTGTTCTGGGCGAAGAGGTATTTGCAAAAGGGGAACAGACTACGAAATATCTGGGGACGCTCAATTATTCCCCTGCTATTGTCGAAGTGATCAAGCCGGGGACCCATACGACGGTTCAATCCGCACCGGGACGGATCGGTTACTGGGATATCGGTGTCCCTCCTTCGGGCCCTATGGATTCACTCTCGTTTCGTCTGGGGAACCGACTGCTAGGGAACGATGAAAAAGCACCCGGTTTGGAGATGACGGTAACGGGTTCGACGCTGAAATTTCATTTTCCGACACGGATCGTGCTGACCGGAGCCGTGATGAAAGCTCAGCTCAACGGAGCGGAAGCGGCTTACTGGGAAACCATCGATATTTCTGCGGGAGATATCCTGAAAATGGGGATTATCGAAGGCGCGGGCGCCCGTACCTATCTGCTAATTGACGGCGGATTTGACGTCCCCGAGTATCTGGGGAGCACGGCGACGTTTACGCTGGGTGAGTTCGGCGGCCACGGCGGACGTATCTTGCAGATCGGCGATCAACTGAGTACCTATCCTTCGGATTCTAAAAAACTCCCGGCAGTTTTGGATGAGAGATTACGTCCTGAAATGACGAAAGAGTGGACCATTGGGGTGATCTACGGACCTCACGGCGCTCCCGATTTTTTCAAAGAGGAGTACATCGAGACGTTCTTTGCCACCGATTGGGAAGTACATTACAACTCCAACCGTACCGGAGTCCGTCTCATCGGTCCTAAACCGCTTTGGGCGCGGGAGGACGGAGGAGAGGCAGGATTGCACCCTTCCAATCTGCATGATAACGCCTACGCGATCGGAACGGTCGATTTTACCGGTGATATGCCGGTCATTCTGGGACCTGACGGTCCCAGTCTGGGAGGGTTTGTTTGTCCGGTGACGATTGTGGGTGCGGAGCTGTGGAAAATGGGGCAGTTAGGACCCAAAGACAGAGTCCGTTTCATTCCGATGACGTACGATGATGCCGTTAAGATGGAGCGTGATTTAGAAGCGAAGATCGCAGGACTTGAGGGGGCATTGCCATCTCTGCCGGCTCCGACCGTCACGAATCCGGTGGTGGCGGAAATTTCTGCCAATAATCGTCATGACGCGGTGAAAATACGGCTGTCGGGTGACCATTATATCCTGATCGAGTTCGGTCCGATGGAGCTTGATCTGACATTGCGGTTTCAGGTTCATGAACTGATGCGTCGGCTCAAAGCTGACAAGGATGCCCGTTTGATCGACCTCACACCGGGGATCCGCTCATTGCAGATCCATTATGAGAGTCAGAAGCTATCTTTGAATGAACTCTTGGAAAAAGTTGAAGGAGAACTTTCACGAATGCCGGCGACGCGAGACATTATCGTCCCGAGCCGTACGGTGTATCTTCCGTTGTCATGGGATGACCCCTCTACGAAGCTGGCGATCGAGAAATATATGCAGTCGGTACGTGACGATGCACCGTGGTGCCCGAGTAACATCGAATTCATCCGACGGATGAACGGTTTGGAGGGCATCGAGGACGTCCAGAATATCCTTTTTGAAGCGGAATATCTGATTATGGGGCTTGGGGATGTCTATCTGGGCGCTCCGGTCGCGGTTCCCGTCGATCCGCGTCACCGTCTTGTGACGACCAAATACAATCCTGCCCGTACGTGGACACCGGAAAATGCGGTAGGAATCGGCGGAACGTATATGTGTGTATACGGCATGGAGGGGCCCGGCGGATATCAGTTCGTCGGACGGACGGTACAGATGTGGAACCGATACAAATCGACGGATGATTTCAAACCGGGCAAGCCGTGGCTTTTGGAGTTTTTCGACCGTATCCGATTCTATCCGGTCTCACAGAATGAATTGGCGCAAATGCGGAAAGATTTCATCAACGGGACGTTTTCATTGCGGATCGAAGAGGGAGAATTCTCCTTGGCAGAGTATCTCGAGTTTCTAGAGACCAACAGAGAATCGATCGATGCATTTAAGACAATTCAGCAAGAATCGTTCAACGCCGAACGCCAACGATGGGAGGCTTCGGGGATTTCGGCCTATGTCAGCGAAACACTCGAAACGGACGATGAGAGCGATTTCACGGAAATTCCTGAAGGGTGCGAAGCGGTTTCGAGTTTTCTCTCCGGAAATGTCTGGGAAATTTCGGTCAAAGCAGGGGATATCGTTCGTGAGGGGGATACGCTTGTGATTATCGAAGCGATGAAATCGGAAGTGATGATCGAATCACCTGTTACAGGGGAAGTGATCGAAGTATTATGCGTACAGGGCGATACCGTCCATACGGGGCATACCCTCATTATCATTAAAACAGAGGGTGTGTGATGAACAGCTGGATTTTACTGGCTTTAGCCATTGTACTGGAAGTTGCCGGGACGACATCAATGAAACTCTCCGACGGAATGCAAAAGATATTTCCTACGGTGATGATTTTCATCTTTTATGCGATGGCGTTTGTACTGATGCCGTTTGTGATGAAAAAAATTGAGATGAGTACGGTTTATGCGATCTGGACGGGTGCGGGGACGGTAATGGTGACATTGATAGGGATTGCCTATTTCAGTGAATCTTCCAATCCGATTAAACTGGCCAGTATTGCATTGATCGCGCTTGGAGTTGTGGGTCTGCATTTTGCCGAACGCAGTTCGCAAGGAGGGTTAGGATGAGAGAGTTGAAAACGATAGGTGATTATCTGTATCAGTATCGGGTGGAGGGGCGTTGCGTCAGAGATGTGATTCAGAATTCTCTCGATGAATCGAGTGCGTTTGACGACAAAAACATTTGGATTGCCAAAGCGGATGCCTCATTTCTGGAACCGTATTTCCTCCGTTTGGAAGGGTGTGATCCTGCCTCATTGCCTTTATACGGGGTTCCGTTTGCGGTAAAAGACAACATCGATGTCGCTGGGATGAACACAACGGCCGGTTGTGCGGAATTTTCCTACCTTCCGAACGAACATGCGTTCGTGGTCAAACAGCTGATTGAGGCCGGTGCGATTCCGATCGGAAAGACCAATCTGGACCAGTTTGCTTCAGGGCTTGTCGGGACACGAAGCCCTTATGGAGAGGGGATTAATCTATTTAATCCCGATTACGTCTCCGGAGGGTCGAGTTCAGGGTCCGCGTTGGCGGTGACCGCGGGAATCGTCCCTTTTTCACTGGGAACCGATACGGCAGGATCGGGCCGCGTTCCCGCCGCGTTCGGAAATATCGTCGGATTAAAACCGACACGGGGAGCATTGAGTATCCGAGGCGTTGTCCCCGCATGCAAAAGTCTCGATTGTGTCGCTATATTTGCACAAAACTGCGAAGATGCCGGACGTGTTTATGACCTGTGCGGCATCGTTGATGATGAGGACTCCTTTTCCCGTTCGAAAAGTTGCATCACTCCATTCGGAGGGACGTTTCGCTTCGGGGTACCGAGAGAGGAGCAACTGGAATTTTTCGGGAACCGTGCGTACGAATCCCTGTTTTGGGAGAGTGTTAAAAAACTCGAATCGTTAGGGGGAATCCGATGCGAGATAGATTTTTCCCCTTTTATGGAGACGGCAAAACTGCTCTACCACGGACCGTGGATCGCTGAACGCTACTGCGGGATTAAATCATTCGCCGATACGCAGAGCGACGCAATGCTGGACGTGACCCGAGGGATCATCCTCTCCGGTGCCGAACCGAGCGCTATGGATGCGTTTGAAGGGTTTTACCGCCTCTTAGAGCTCAAGAAAATCAGCGACCGGATTATGGATTCGGTCGATATGATCGTGACGCCTACGGCCGGAACAATCTACCGTCGTGATGAAATTCGTGAACAGCCGCTTGCTTTGAATACGAATCTCGGCTATTACACCAATTTTATGAATCTGCTTGATCTGAGCGCATGCGCCGTTCCTGCCGGATTTACCCCTGAGGGGCTGCCGTTTGGGGTGACCCTTGCCGCACCGGCCTGGCATGAGCACTCTCTTTTAAAGGTCGGTGCAAAATTGCATGCTGCATCAGGGTATGCAAGCGGTCTTATCGAACCGTGCCAACCGCAAACGGTTGTTTTAGCCGTTTGCGGGGCGCATATGTCCGGTCTTCCCCTGAATCATGAATTGACCGGCAGGGGGGCAAGGCTGATTGAAAAATCTTCTACCGCCCCGCAGTATCGCTTTTTTGCATTGGAAAACTTTACCCCTCCGCGTCCGGGGCTTGTCAAAGTGAATGAAGGCGGCGGTACAATTGAAGTTGAACTTTGGGAGATTCCTGCCGAAGCATTCGGATCGTTTTTTAACGGAGTTCCCTCACCATTGGCACTGGGGAGCCTGATATTGGCCGATGGCAAAGTGGTTAAAGGATTTCTTTGCGAGAGTTACGCAGTTGAGGGGGCAAAAGAGATCACTGCCTTAGGCGGATGGAGAAATTATTTACAATAAAGAATTCACCCTAAACCCTCATCAGCAGGTTTGACTTTTCAGCCTGCTGCAGCTGCAATAAATCCCACTGTTCACCGATATTTCAATCATTTACATATATTTTTAAAGGGCAGGCTTCTTGCAAAATAGATAGGGGAAGAAAGATAAAAATGGCCGCCGAAGCGGCCTAAAGAGAATCCATTAAAATTTATACGTTAGATAAACTTGGATGTTATTGTAATATTTGGCATCGTTATAATCATTGGCTTTAGAGTAGACGTAAGCGAGGCTTGTGTCGAGCGAACCGAAAGATTTAGCAGCGGTTACGGTATATTCGCGCATATCGTTATCGCCGTTTGCCGCACGTTGATCTACATCCGTATAAAAGAACCCAAGATCGGCAATTTCTGGAATGCTATAGAGCGCGGTAACATTATAGGCGGTCGTCCCCGCTTTACCGACATATCCGAAATTCCACCATGCTTCGGTGTAGAGTTTTGATTGCGCTCCGCCGCTCCCGCCGGTAGCCAAATTGGCGATTTGAAAGTTTGCCGATCCGTCTTTATCCGTTTGAGAAATTGCGGCACTTAACGTGAGGTTTTCAATCGCGGTGTATCCGATTTTAGCTGCATAAGCTTTAGAATTGTCAGACGAATCGAGCGTATTATCCAAATTCAACACGGCCGCCTGAGCTCCGAACGTTACTCCGGAATACTCCGTATCTCCCTGAATCCAGTATGCTTTAGCCGTATTTTTTAGTTCATAGAACCATGCTTGCAGTTCAGTACCGCCAAACAATTTGTTTTTCGCCCCTACGACATAGGCCCCTTCATAAAACTTATTGAACGGATTTTTTAATTTTCCTGAATCCGCAATAGCCGGATTGACCGTTGCAAATCCGTTAACGCCGTTGCCTTTGTCAATATAGGCTCCGACAAGCGTGGTATCCGATAAATCGGTGTTTTCAACTAAAACGGCATCAAAAGTATTAGCCGCGATATTCCAAAGTTCGGTAAATGCAAAAGGGGTGTCAAGGCTTTGTCGACCAAGGGTTACGGCCGTTTTATCCAATACGTTTTTATTTAAATAAACTTCGCTGAGCCAGACCTGGCTTCCCATCATCCCGGTCGCCCACGGTGCATTGACGATATTGCCGCCCATGTTGGCCGTGGCTAATCCTGTCCCGGCGATTTTTCCTTTGAATCCGGCTCCCAGATCGGCAGCGACGCCCATATCAATCCCGAATTGAGCGAATGCCCCCTCTTTGTTAAAAAGGTTAGGACGGTTAGTCCCATCAGGTGATCCATCGACAGTGCCGTAAAAGAATTTGCCGGCACCTGAAACTTCTATGTTGTCGATCGCAAAAGATGACGTACATAACAACAATGACGCCAATAAACTGATTTTTGTAACTCTCATAATGACTCCTAAACGGTTTTTGAGAAAAAACTGGGAGAAATACCTCTCTCTCCCGGGCTTTTATCCCTCCGTGTAGCCGCTTACGAGGCCGGATGCTCTCGGACCAGCACTTTGCAGTCGGAACCCTAGTATCCATTTATTGACAATATTGGGAGATATATTCCCCCCGAATTTTCTACATGAAAAAATTATAATATAATTGATTAAACTGTAATCACATATTGTGATTAATTTATAATCAATTCAATGGGCACGGTTAGTATAAGGGATAAATTATTGCGAGTGCAAGAGTAAAACAGTTATTCGAGCAAATATTAAGAATTAGTTGATTTATTATTGAAGAAACATACCGAAGCCCATAAAAATAGGGGTTTTTCGATGGTGCGGATGAAAGGACTTGAACCTTCACACCGTTAGGCACCAGATCCTAAGTCTGGCGTGTCTACCAATTTCACCACATCCGCATAAAAAAGTCTAAGGTGGTACGCCCTAGAGGATTCGAACCTCTGACCGATGCCTTAGAAGGGCATTGCTCTATCCAGCTGAGCTAAGGACGCGAGAGTATATATGGTGCGCCCGATAGGGTTCGAACCTATAACCTACGGATCCGAAGTCCGTTACTCTATCCAGTTGAGCTACGAACGCACATCCTTCTAAAACATCGCGTATCAGAAGAGTTTCAAACCAGAAACAAATGGGGTGGAATATGGGAATCGAACCCACGACCCTCAGAACCACAACCTGATGCTCTAACCGACTGAGCTAATTCCACCATATGTAAAAGAATCTGTTTGAAATGATACATTAAATAAAAAAACATGGTCGGGGCGAGAGGACTCGAACCTCCGGCCCCTTGGTCCCAAACCAAGTACTCTAACCATACTGAGCTACGCCCCGACCTTCATCTAATTTTACTCAGGTGAGCTGAATTAGTGAGGCGAAATTATAATTTAAAATTGCTCGGATGTCAATAGTATTAGCGATTTTGCTATAATCTATTCAGTTCTTTGGATAAAAGGAATCGATTTTGCTAGTAATTTAGCAGTGTAGAGATGAAGGAACAAGATGAAAATAGCGCAATTTAGCCGATTTGGGTTTATGATTTCTGCCGTGGGTGCGGCTGTGGGTTTGGGAAATATTTGGAAGTTTCCATACATTACCGGTGAATACGGAGGAGGTGCATTTGTTCTTGTATACCTGATTACCGTAATGCTGGTCGGTTTTTCGGTGATGATCGCCGAGATGCTGATCGGTTATTTAGGGCGACGGGATTGTAATACCAATTTTGAACAACTCGCTCCCCGTCATAAAAAAATTTGGAAGCATGCAGGGTGGATGGCGGCAACGAGTACATTGGTGATGATGTACTATTCGGTCGTTATCGGATGGATTCTCAACTATATCGTAGTTGCCTCGACACATCTTCCGGCATCGATCGGGGAAGCCGAAACAACCTTTAATACTATGTTGACGCAAGGTGCGGGGACGCAAATTTTTTACCATACGATCGCTTTTTTAATTACGACGGTCGTCGTTGCCAAAGGGATTAAGGGAGGGATAGAAAAATTCAATATGGTTTTGATGCCGCTGTTGGTTATCATTTTGAGTATTATGTTCGCCTACGCTATGACGATGGAGAGTTTTTCTCAGGCAGCTTCCTATATGTTCGCCGCCGATTGGAGCAAGCTCAATTCTGAAGCATTCGCCGTAGCGGTCGGGCATGCCTTTTTTACCCTCTCATTGGGATACGGTTCCATTATGATCTATTCGGCGTCGCTCCCGAAAGGGGGGAATATCGTTCACAGTACCTTGTTCGTCATCGCCGGAGATACATTGATCGCTTTGATGGCAGGAATGGTACTTTTTACCTTTTTATTTCAATACGGCGCTGAACCGGCGAAAGGGCCCGGTCTTGTATTTATCTCTTTACCGGCTGTTTTTTATGCCATGGGGACGATCGGCAGTATTTTTGCTGTCCTTTTCTTTATCGCATTGGCATTTGCGGGGTTGACGTCGGCAGTATCGCTTGTTGAACCGATGGTTCAATATCTGATCGATAAATACGATATGACGCGTCAAAAAGCAGCAATTGTTATCGGATTGGTCTTTTATCTTTTTGGGATTGTTGCCATTCTTTCGCAAATCGAATGGAGTGCGGCCTATTTGACGTGGGGCGGCAAAAACTTTTTTGATTGGATGGATTATTTGACCTCTTCGGTATTGCTTCCGATTGCCGGATTGGTTATGGCGATTTTCGTGGGATACGTTATTGAAAAAGAACGGGTAGCCTCTGTTCTTAAACATCAGCTGGGACGTTTTTTTGAGTTATGGTATTTCAGTATCCGTTATATCGCACCGGTGGCCCTGATTTTGGTCATGCTTAATTTAACAGGAATTATTACATTTTAAAGGGAATGAATGGTTGAATCACGGCTTTCAATTATACGGCAGGTTTTGACACTGCCTGTTATCGTCATTGCGATGGGGTATTTTGTCGATATCTACGATCTGATTTTGTTCGGGGTTGTGAGGGTAGAGAGTCTGGCCGAACTGGGGTTGGACAAAGACGGCATTACGCTATGGGGTTCCATTATCCTCAATGCTCAGATGGCGGGAATGCTGATCGGAGGGATATTGTGGGGTGTTTTAGGAGACAAGCGGGGACGGTTGTCGGTGCTGTTTGCTTCGATCATCCTCTATTCCGTTGCCAATTTGCTGAATGCGTTTGTCACCAATGTCGAACAATATGCAATTTTGCGTTTTATCGCGGGGATCGGTCTTGCAGGAGAATTGGGTGCCGGAGTGACATTGGTCGCCGAAATTCTTCCTAAAGAGCTGCGCGGATACGGCGTAATGACCATTGCGGCGTTTGGGGTATTGGGTGTTGTGGCGGCCAAGGGCGTTGCCGGATATTTTGAGTGGCGAAATGCTTATATAATCGGAGGGGTATTGGGATTCATGCTCCTAGCCCTGCGCTTTCGGGTTCGCGAGTCGGCGATGTTTGAGCATAATTTGAGCGATGATATCAAACGGGGACAGTTTTTTGCCCTTTTTACCCATAAAAAGCTTTTTGCTAAATACATAAAGGCGATCGTCATCGGGATGCCGTTGTGGTATGTCGTCGGTATTTTGGTGATGTTTTCTCCCGAGTTTGCAACCGCACTTTCCATTCAGGGGGAAGTAACAGCGGGATCGGCGTTGATGTACACCTATATAGGCCTCTCGGTCGGTGATTTGGCTAGCGGATATTTGTCTCAGCAGATGCGGAGCCGTAAGAAAGCGTATACGATTTTTATGCTTCTTTCCCTTTTAAGCGTTGTCTATTATTTTACCCTTTACGGATCAAGCGCCGATGCGTTTTATCTTGCCGTGTTTTTGCTGGGGATATTTTGCGGCTACTGGGCGCTGTTTATTACGATGGCGGCGGAACAGTTCGGAACCAATATCCGTGCGACCGTGGCAACGACCGTTCCCAATTTCGTACGGGGTTCAGTCGTACCGATCACATCGAGTTTCATGCTTCTCAAAGAAAGTATGGGAGTTTTGGGTTCAGCGGCAACGGTGGGTGCGGTAGTGTTTACGATTGCTTTGGTGGCACTGTATTATACGCGTGAGACGTTTCATGAGGATTTGGATTACATAGAAGCTTGATGTACTTTTTTGTTTAGCCAGAAAAGTACCAAAAGATCATACGGTGATCCAAGAACGCTCGTTCCTCTCGGCACTGCTGCCTCCGGAACGGCTCTAGGTAATGGATCACGGGGATTTGTTCATTTATTTTCGCAAAGCGAAAATTATGCAAATAAAATACGTTTGCCCTCACACCACACCAAGAGCAAGGTCGCTCGCCGAAGGGCGAAGCGTACCGCCAGCGTTCTGGGGTGAGGGCGATTTCTTTTGATACTTTTCTATGAAAAGAAAAGTATAGAAGGTATTAAAACTGGATCATCCCATCAACCGGAGATGAAGCAGTGGCATACGGACGTTTCGGTATACGTCCCGCCAAATAACTAAGTCTTCCCGCGATTACCGCATTCTTCATCGCTTCCGCCATCAGCATCGGATTTTGCGCCTGTGCTATCGCCGTGTTCGTCAAAACTCCGTCCGCTCCGAGTTCCATCGCTAATGCGGCATCACTCGCACATCCGATTCCCGCATCAACGATAATCGGCACTTTGACCGCTTCGCGTACAAACACGATGTTATATTTGTTTTGGACGCCGAGACCTGATCCGATCGGTGCGGCGAGCGGCATGATCGCATGCGCTCCCGCATCTTCCAATCGGCGCGCCATAATCGGATCATCCGAGGTATAGGCCATAATGGTAAAACCGTCTTTGGCTAACACTTCACACGCTTTGATCGTCTCCAAGACATCGGGATAAAGAGTTTTTTGAGTATCGCCGATTACTTCGAGTTTGATCAAATCGATCCCCGTCGCTTCGCGGGTGAGGCGAAAAAGGGTAATTGCCTCTTCGGCTGTCGTACATCCGGCGGAGTTGGGTAAAAATTTGACGTTCGTTCCCGCAAACGTATCACGAAGGTTCGGTTCATTCGGGTTGGTGATATTGAGACGTCGCACCGCAACGGTAATAAGCTCAGAACCTGAAGCCAAAGTAGCCGCTTTGGTCGTTTCAAAAGAATCGTATTTACCGCTTCCGACGATAAGACGGCTTCCGAGAGTATATTTTCCGATTTGTAATGTGTGCATCCTTATCCTTTTTACTTAATCATTTAAAATTTTTAATACGCTGAGAGGGAGAATCTCATGCTCGATTGCGCGAATTTTAGCCGAAAATTCTTCTAAGTTATCATTAGGATTTTTAGTAAAACTTTTTTGCAAGATTATTTCACCGCCGTCGAGTTCATCGGTGACCCAGTGGACACTGACGCCGCATACTTTTTCGTTACTCTCGAAACTCCGCTCAATCGCCCGGGCACCTTTGAACGCCGGGAGGAGTGCGGGATGGAGGTTTATAGAACGGATCTGCGATGTAAATACGGGGGTAAGAATCCGCATAAAACCGCACAGCACTACGAGATCAGGATTGTATTCTTGGATAAGCGAAACCAACGCTTTATCGTAGAGTTCGCGACTCTCAAAATCCCGGTGGTCAAGTATCTCGACAGGAATACCGGCACTTCTGGCTTTTGCAATACCTCCCGCTTCGGGATTATTGGTTATGGCGCAAATGAGCGCAGCATGTTTGAGGTGAATTTTTGCGATCAAATTGGCGAGGTTGGTCCCCTCGCCGCTAAAGAGGGCGACGATTTTTTTCATAAGCGGGTAATTCTTTCTATTAAATCAAATGGAGTAAGGGCATAGTTGTTTTTATCGAATTTTTGTGCGGCGATGGTATGTGCTAATGAGCCTTGAATTGCCGCTTCCAACGGCGTATTCCCTTGTGCCAGCAGGGCCCCGATAAGGCCGCTTAGGACATCCCCGCTTCCCCCCTTGGCAAGAGCAACGGTTCCGAGCGGATTGATAAAAAATTCCTCTCCTCGACCGATAATAACGTTCGAGCCTTTAAGCACTAACACTGTGTTTGGATAGGCGGAGCAAAATTGTTCTACGTAAGCAAAACGGTTATTTTGCAATGCGCTGACATCGATGTCGGCGATACCGGTGAGCCGTAAAATTTGGGTGAACTCTTTCGGATGCGGGGTAAGGACGAGTGAGGAGCGTTTTAAAAGTTTGCTAAACATCGGATGGTAAAAAATATCGGCATCCAAAACCAGAGGAAGGGTATTGTCCAGCAAAGAGGAGAGCTCATCGTCACAAAACTCTGCCCCAAGACCCATTCCCAGGGCGATAGCCGTGGCCGTTGAGGGAATAGAATGGCTTTGCATCAGTTCATAGGGAATCGTTACGTTTTCGTTGCTGATAAGGCTCACTAATCCCGTTCCGAAACGCAGAGCGGCTGAAGCTGCGATGACGGATGCGCCTGCTTTTTCGCCGCAGACCACGGCCAAATGGCCGTAACTCCCTTTATGGGAAGAGGCTCGAACTCTGTAAGGGAGCGATAAATCCTGAGGTTCTAACAACTTCCATGGCGATGGTGTTTCATATCGGTTTTTATGTACACCTAAATCCGCAACGAGAATTTCGCCGCAGAACTCTTTGGCGCCGTCGCTGAATAGCGAGCGTTTATAGCCCCCCATCGTAAGCGTGATATCGGCATAAAAAACATTAGTATCGAACGTCCCCTCGGAGTAAAGACCGCTCGGGACATCGCACGCAATTTTGAATCCGCTCATCCCATTCATTAAGATCAATGCTTCGATAGCCGTCGGGCCGAGAGGACGGTTCAATCCTGATCCGAAAAGCGCATCAACGATTACGTCATAGTCCCCCTCAATCGGAGTGTGTTTTAAGCCCAACGCTTCGACGCGATCCCGCTGAAGATGGGCAAGCGGCGAACTCGCACCGAAAGGGATATGAAGAGAAATATGAAAGTCCCCCTCCAGCAGCCTTGCCAGGGCCAAACCGTCGGCTCCGTTGTTTCCGCTTCCACAGACAATGAGGACGGATGAATTGACGCTAAAACGCGCTCGGATCAGGTGCGCCATCGCCATGGCGGCATGTTCCATCATCACTTCTTCACTGAGGGCAAATTTCGTAACGCCGCGCTGATCAAGAGGTGATACGTCAAGGTAAAGATTTTGCATAAACAGACACCAGTTTTAAAGGGTTATTGAGCTATAATAATTTTATGAACAACGATTATATCGCAATAGCCAAAAACACACTTGAAATTGAAGCGCAAGCTCTCCGTGAAGGATCCGAACGGCTCGGAGAAGAGATAACACGTGCGGTTGAGATTATCCTTTCGTGCAAAGGGAAACTGGTTATAACGGGTGTCGGAAAATCGGGGTTGATCGGGGCTAAAATCGCCGCGACGTTTGCCTCGACCGGGACCCCGAGCTTTTTTCTCCATCCGACCGAAGCGCTTCACGGCGATTTGGGAATGATCGGACGGGAGGATGCGGTACTGGCGATCAGCTACAGCGGCGAGAGTCCTGAACTCAGCTCTATTCTCCCTCATATCAAGCGTTTCGATATCCCTTTGATCGGGATGACGCGCAATGCCGCTTCGACACTCGGACGCTACAGTGATGAAGTGATTAATATCAATGTTGAACACGAAGCGTGTCCGTTGGATATCGCTCCGACCAGTTCGACAACGCTGACGTTGGCAATGGGGGATGCGTTGGCGGTGTGTTTGATGAGGGCGCGGAATTTTCAAAAAGAGGATTTCGCCTCTTTTCATCCCGGCGGTGCATTGGGCAAACGACTTTTTGTTAAAGTAAGTGATCTGATGCGGACGGAGAACCTTCCGATCGTCAATGAAAACACTCCATTGAAAGAGGCGATTCTTTCTCTCAGCGAAGGACGATTGGGGACCGTGATGCTCACAAACAATGAAGGAAAACTTTCAGGTCTTTTGAGTGACGGCGATATTCGCCGTGCGTTGATGAGCGAATCGTTTTCTCTCGATGCCTCCGCCAAGGCGTATGCAACCAAAAAACCCCTTGTAATCGATGATGCGTCGATGCTTGCCAGTGATGCGCTGGTATTGATCGAGACGAAAAAAATCCAGTTGCTGGTGGTGACCGACCGAGCCGGCGTTATCCAAGGTGCATTGCATCTTCATACACTCGTGGAAGCAGGTATCTCATGATGCGTTTAAATAAATATATTGCCCACTATTCGACCTATTCTCGCCGCGAAGCCGATCAGGCGATTTTGGACGGCTATGTCCGGATAGACGGTGAAATCGAAACGAACCCCGCCACGCAGGTCGACGAACGTCATGCCAATGTCATGATCAGCGGGAATAAAATCACCCCGACGGATCAATTTACGGTGATCGTCTATAACAAACCGCGCGGTGAGTTGGTGACGAAAAAAGACCCGCAGGGGCGCAAAACGATTTACGATTCTTTAGCCAAACAGTATCGCCATTATATCCCGGTCGGGCGGCTCGACTTTGCTTCCGAGGGGCTGCTGCTCCTTACCGACGCGTCACGGGTAGCGACGGCATTGATGACCTCGAAAATGGAACGTGTTTATAAAATCAAGATCAAAGGTCCCGTAACCGAAGCGATGAAAGTGGCGATGGGGGAAGGGCTGGAGCTTGAAGATGCGAGCGCCGGCGCCCATGAGCATGCTGATGCGGGGCCGATGAGCTTCGCCCCTTTTTATGCCTATCAGGTACAAAAAGATCAGGGGGATTATTCGGTCCTAAAAGTTGCGATCGGTGAGGGGCAAAACCGCGAGCTTCGCCGTTTTTTCGCCCATTTCGGGGCGGAGGTCGTCGATCTTAAACGGCTCAGCTTCGGGGGGATCGATCTTAATAACCTTCCGACCGGAAAAGTGCGCTTTTTAGAGCGGAGCGAATACAGTTCCTTGCGCGAATTCTTGGATGCTTTGGAAAAAGCGGAAAAGCAAAAACAAAAGAGCGAGAAAAAAGCCCCGCGGGCAGAGGGAAAATCGGAGTACAAACCGGCCAAAACGTTTACGAAAGAGAAATCCAAAACTAAACTGAAACCTTCCAATGAGCCGTTCGGTACGAATAAATACAAACCGGAAAAAAAATTTGCAAAAGGTGAACACAAAAAATGAAAACACTCAAATTTCCAACCAGTCATAAAACACAGTTAATGGATATCAGTGCCGAAGTGAGAGAAGCGGTTATTATGTCGGGCATTAAAGAGGGGATTTGTGTCGTGTTCACTCCGCATACGACGGGGAGCGTCTTTTTATTCGAAAATGCCGACCAGAATCTCCGCCGTGATTTATTAGCGGCTCTTTCTAAAGTTATTCCGAGTGATGTGCAATACGCTCATGTCGGAAGCAATGCGGCGGCTCACTTAAAATCGTCCCGTATGGGTGCATCGGTGAGTATTCCCGTGCATGATGGGCGTCCGTTGTTCGGAAAATGGCAGGGTGTTTTCTTCGGCGAATTTGACGGACCGCGTCAGGAACGCGAAGTGATTATCAAAGTAATAGCAGGTTAATTATGGCGGACTTTGCCTATCTGCTTCGTCCGAAAAAATTTGACGATGTGGTAGGTCAATCTCACCTTTGTTCTCCTGATTCCCCATTGCGCTCTCTGTGTGAGAGCGGCAATCTTACCCACTCTTTTTTTTACGGCCCTCCCGGGTGCGGCAAGACGACTCTGGCTCGGATTATCGCCGAAGTGATGGGCTTGCCCTTTTACGAATTTAATGCCACATCTCTTAAAATCGAACAGCTCCGCAAGATTTTCGATCAATATGAAAATTCACTCACCAAGCCGCTTATCTTTATCGATGAGGTACACCGTCTTGCAAAGAATCAGCAAGAGGTGTTACTCCCGGTTATGGAAAAAAACAGTGTGTTAGTGATCGGTGCATCGACGGAAAATCCCTATTTCTCACTTACTGCGGCGATGCGTTCGCGCTCTTTGTTGTTTGAACTTCATTCCATCGGTTATGATGCGTTAGAAGATTTGTTAGTCCGAACGGCGATAGAGATGGATGACGATGCGCGAGAATATCTGATCAGTAGTTCGGGTGGCGATGCGCGTGCTATGCTCAAACTTCTCGAAGTCTCTACGGCACTGAACAAAAGGGTTACGCTCGAACTGCTCAAATCACTCCGCCCCGCGGCACAGTCGCTCGGAAGCTCGGAAGCGGGGGTGCATTACGATCTCGCTTCCGCCCTGATCAAAAGTATTCGAGGCTCCGATCCCGATGCGGCGATCTATTATCTTGCACGCCTTATCGAGGGGGGAGAACCGCCGGAATTTATCGCCCGCCGCCTGGTCATTCTATCATCCGAAGATGTGGGAAATGCCAATCCTCAGGCGTTGACATTGACGACTTCGGCGATGATGAGCGTCAAACAAATCGGCTATCCCGAAGCGCGTATAATCCTCGCTCAAGCGGTGATCTACCTCTGCGCATCCCCGAAATCCAATACGGCGTATAATGCGATCAATGCCGCACAAAGTGCGGTAAAAAACGGGGTGATTATTGATATTCCGGAACATTTACGTCAACAGCACAAAGGGTATCTTTATCCGCACGATTTCGGTGGATGGGTGAACCAAAAATATCTCTCGAAACCGCTCAAATTCGTCGAGTTTAAAAACAGCGGGTATGAAGCGAAGATGGGGGAGTGGATCGAGAAGGTGTGGGGCGAAAAGTAGATTGTTTTCCCGTTCGTGGTGAGCTTGTCGAACCATGAACTGTACAACCCTTCGACAAGCTCAGGGCGAACGGAAAAGTAGGTTATACAAGAAATCTATTAATTAAGCCCTAACATTCAAATCCCCGTAACCCCACATATCCTTTAAATCCGCTACAATCTTGTCATATAATTTTATACTCTCTTTCATATCTTGAAATACAGCTGTTTTATCGTATCCACTCCAAGATAACCTATCTGTTAATTCTTTACTTACATTTGAATAATAATCGATAGCTTCAGATTTTGAAAAACCTTGCTTGACAACCTCTGAAGTTATATACGTTTTTGAACCTACAGCATCATAAACGGGTTTGAGGGATTGCAATATCTCACTCTTTTGTTCGCCTAATTTCACATTATAGTTATCGAATAGCTCTTGAAATTTGTCCGTTTTAGAAAACTCATCGCTAAATGAATAAAGGTTTTTAAACCTTTCCAAGCTTAATTTATATGATTCGTCTTTAGTATATCTATGATAATCATCGTTTATCAGGGTTGGATCTAGCGTCAGAGTTCTAATCGGTTCGCCCATTTCATGCGGAAATTGTTTTTGTCTTTCATTAAAATCAACTATAAATACACCAGTATTTTTAATGATAGTCTCAATATCAAGAACGGTATTTTTGGCAAAATCTTTACCTAGAAAATCTTTCATTTCTTCCATATTCATACCTCTTATAACCTCTCCGTCAATTCCATGCACTCTGTATGGTCTATCGAATGAAATAGGATCTTGTTGTGAAGAAGTTTTATACTTTTCTGCCATTAGATCGCCTTCAAGTTTTTGGAATTCTTCTTTGGTCATATTATCAACACTCAAAATAGAGCCATAGAGATGTGTATCAAAAGCCTTTAAATTTTTCTTACCCTCTGCGGTCGTATTATTCATAATACCGGTGAGATACGTGACAAGCTCTTGGTTCGTTTTCTCTTGTACCGGATCAGTTTGTGTGTACTGACTTATTTCTTCCCCTAAATCAAAGTAATTATATGCGTCTTTATTGATAGTGTCGGTTTCTTGTGCACTCGTATCGGTTGGAACCGTTGAAGAGAGAGTACTTTTTGATACTTCTGCTGTTGGTGTAGGCATAAAAATATTTTGTAATGATGTGGATATTTGCATTTTTGTACCTTTTAAAAGAATATACCGATAGGTATAATCGGCATTTAAAAGGATAGTTTTAATAAGAATATTTTGAATATAACGGTGATAGTTTATAAGCTTTCAACATACTTTGTTAAAACGGCAAAACTCTTTCGGAGTAATTCCAAGTCGTTATGTGCTTTTGCGACACCGATAGAGCCTTCTACGGATGAAATAATAAAAAGGGCTTGATCGTCGGTATCGAATGAGGTTTTAGTCTGCTTCAGCTCTTGTGCTTTTTGAAGTGCTTTATTGACCGATTCTTGCCACCTTGCATAGACGCTTTGGAGATAGGTAAAAAAGGCTTCGTCTTTGTCACTCATATCCAGTACGAAATTGATGAGCGGACAACCGTGTTTGATCTCTAAAAAGCTTGTCGGGTCTGCATATATATCAAGATAGGCATTGATTTGTTGTGTTAATGTCTCGATGGGTTTATCGCTCTCTTCAAACGGGGCTATCCAATGTGAGTGCAAAATAGTCTCTAAATAGTGTTGCATACTGGCGAGTACTAAGTCATTTTTATTGCTAAAGTGGTAGTACATCGCCCCTTTGGTGATTTTTGCGATTTTTAAAATATCCATCAAACTGGTAGCGCAGTACCCTTTTTTATATAAAAGGTCGAATGTAATGTCTATAAGTAGTTTTTCTGTCTTTTTCATACTTTTGGCGTCCGATAAATTAACAAATAGTTATAAGATATTGTATAAGAATTTCTCTTTGATTAACCTCTACGATTTAAATACAAACCAATCGGTATAAATTGGAATATTTCTTGCTTGAATATGTTTAATACAGTTTAGGAATATTTTATGATCGTGACATCCTCAACAAATTCGGCACAAGTTTACGCCAACAACAAGACCACAGCTACAAAAGCTACGTCGGCGTATGAGAGTACAACAACTCCTGCGCAAACACAGCAAACGGATCAAAATACCGAAACACAAAATAAAGAAGAACCTACAAAAGCAACGAGAGAGGTTCAAAATGAAATTCAAGAACCCATAATAACGACACAGCAAGAGATAGAAATAAAACAACAAGCAGCCCAAACCACGAGCGAGACAGAAGAGAGTCCGCTTGCAACAGCTATACAAGAGAGTTCGCAAACGCAAAGCGTAGAGGAAACAAAAGCAACGGGAAAATTGGCGGAGATGGAAGAGAAGTATAAAGATGTTTATACTCCTATCCCAGAAACCTATTCTAAAGAAGATGAAGAACTTCAAACAAGAAAAGTTCATGAGGCGTATCCAAACTATATTTCAGGTCCAGAGTTTTTAAAAATTGTAAGCTCTTTTCTTGAGGGTACGCGTATTGAATTAGGTCAAAAACTTGCCCCAGCACAAGAAGAAGCTCAAAAACTCGACTATGCTCAAGCACTTCAAAAAGCTTATGACATATTTGGTGGAGAAGAAGAGTTTATTGCCATGCAAAAAGGTGTTCAAGCAATAAAAGACCAATACCCTATCAATGAGTGGGCGAAACAAGGATACGCGGATAACTCTAAAGAGCTCGCCCGGTTTACAAATGCGGCGATCTATGAAGGCTTAGAGCGGGGGTTGAGCCTCGAAGGTGCTAGAAAAGAGGCAAGGAGCGTTGAAAATATATTTATGGATGTGAGCTACGGTGCCAAGATGTTGGATGACATGTTGATTAAGTCCGGTCTAATGTCACCAGCCCCAGAGGGAGGACGGAAAACCGTTAGAACGGAAGTGGACTTTAACGCTATCAATAATGCTGCCATGGATTTACGGGTGTATGGCATTGACGGCGCATGGAATGGAAAGAAGCTCATCGAAAATCAAAAGGATATGCTACAGGAGATCACGACAAAAATTAGCCAGTTTAATTTCATGCTTGATAATAAAAAATTAGTTGATGATACGCGAATGGAGTTGCCTGAATATTCTCGGGGTCCGATAAATAATGAAGGCTATGAAAGTTGGGTAAGAGAAGAAGTGCTGCCGAGGATGCAACTTGGATATGAAGTGTTTTCAAAATACCAAATTTATGACAATTAGGTCGAAGGCTTAATCATGATCGTCACATCAGCCACTCAAACTGGGTACACACAAGCAACAAACAAAACAACGGCGACTAATGCCACTTCGGCGTATGAGAGTACAACAACTCCTACGCAAACACAGCAAACCGATCAAAAAGCTGAAATACAAAAGAAAGAAGAACCTACAAAAGCAACGGCAGAGGTTCAAAATGAAACCCAAGAACTCATAATAACGACACAGCAAGAGATAGAAATAAAGCAACAAGCAGCCCAGACTACGAGCGAGACAGAAGAGAGTCCGCTAGCAACGGCTATACAAGAGAGTTCAGAAACGAAAAGCACGGAACAGACAAAAGCCACGGGAAGAATGGCTGAGATGGAAGAGAAGTATAAAGATGTTTATACTCCTATGCCGGAGAAGTTTTCTCAAGAGATAGAAGATTTACAAACAAAGCTGATACGAGAGAGGTATCCTGATTATCTCACAATAGATGAGGTTTTGGAAAAATATGCCGTACGCATACGACTTGAAGATACTTCTCCTGAAAGCCTGCAAGAGGATCTGAAAAAAGCACAAGCTTTGCATGATGCAAACGAATCCTCAAAAACGGAAGAGCCAAACTACTATAACGGCGGTTTGCCACGAGATGAGGAGAGGGAAGCTTTCATAGCCTCCATCATGAGACAACATCCAAATAACACACAAGATAAATACTTTAGCAATCTATCAAACTCACCGCAAAGAGCGAGAGCCTACAATGCTGCAGTTTACGAAGGGCTAGAGGCTGGGAAAAGCTTGGACGTCGCTACTAAAAATGCCGCTCAGGTGCGAGATACCTACATCGACAATACTGAGATGCATGACGAGATGCACAAGCGCACAATAAAATTTAATCACAAGTATTATGAAGAGGTTGAACGACGTGCCGAAGAGGAGCGTCAAAACACGCTTAAAGACCCACTTCCTGATCAAAAACCAACTAAATACAACGGGATGGTTCTTGATCTAAGGGAGTATGGATTTGATAGAGAGATAACAACAAAATCGTTGTTCAAAAACAATGCCGACATGGTTGCTTCCATACAAGAACAAATCAAATTTTTTGACTTTATACTCAAAAACGAAGAGATCGTAAAAGGTAAATACGATGAGCTCAAAGAGTCGTATAAACAACAAAACGGTTTTGATGAGACGGTTATAACACCCGTCAAAGAGGCTCTTCCGATTGCTCAAAGAGCTTTAGATGTTTTTAGCAAATATGAGATATTTGACAAGTGATGGATTAGCCGTAAGTGCTGATTTTCGCGTTATTCGTATCCTGCTCACTTGCAGTGGCGGTTGCGGCGGTGTAGCCCATCTGCCCATCGTGCGAAGCGGGTAGTTGTGTTTTGTTATTTTTCGCATCCAAAATATCGATAGTCCCCATACCGCTTAGAAAGAATGGGTCTTGGCTCTGTTTGATTTTCACCTGTTCTTGTGCGTGAAGCACCACGTTTCGGAAAGTTTCTTTCATCTGCTTCTCTTCGGCTTCGGTGAGGATGCCATTTAAGCCGATGTTATGGTTTTGGAGGCGAGTATCGTCGTTTAGATCGGGATGATCCTCTAGCAGGTCATCGTGAAGTTCTTGCGTATCATCGATAATTTTTTGGCGGTAATTCGGACCGAATTCATCCTGCAACCCCTCAGCTAACGTAACGGTACCGTCAAGGTTGGTGTCCATTTGGAGGGTGTGGTCGAGTTCTTTTTCGACGGTGTTTTCAAATTTGGTGTATTGTGATGAAGAGATATCGCGTTTATAGACGTAGCCTTGCGCTTTGTTTTCAGCTTTCTCTTTCTCTGTTTCAAAGAGGTGGTGAGCATCACCGGAACGCCCTAGACTCTGATAGCTATCTCCTCCCATCCCCGCATTGACCTGAACCAGTTTTTTCCCGATGTAATCATAGTCTCTTTGGCGTTCAAAAGCGATGGTGAGCCCTTTCGCTTCATTTCCTTCGATTCGACCGTTCTCATCGGTATCGGCTTTGTCGTAGCTGCGGTTTTGTCGGATATCCTGCATCCAACCGGCGACAAAATTTTCTGCCTCTCCGTTTAGCCGCAGTACTCCGTCATCCCGTTCGAAAAAGTTGTTGGTCCCGCCGAATTTCTCTTTGAGATTATCAATCGTTTTTTTAGAGAGGTCAAACGTCATTACTTTGCCCGTCCCCATCGGATCGCGAATAGCGACGAGTTGTGTCATATCGTCCGTGGAACCGTCGGAGTGGGTGATGTAGGTATGTTTGGAGGTATCGACGGTGAACTTTTCGTTTTGCAGTTCTTTGAGGGTGAGTTGTTTAAAATTGGTAGCCGATGAGTGGTAGATATCTCCCTCTACCGTTACTTTCGTCGGCTCTTTTTTGAGCTGTTGTATCTCTTCAAATGTATGGACTTTAGGAGTCTTTGGTTGGTAAGATGTGGTATGAAATACGGATGGAGAAACCGAAATTCCCATAGCTAACTCTTTACATTTATTTTAGTGATATATCGGACAATGGGAAAAAATCTAAAATAAAAAAGAAAATGAAGCTACTTAAACACTATAATAACTTGCCTCTTTATGATGGACGACCAGTGCCGTCGTACTCTGCTCCGGATGAATTTGGAACGTCTCAGAGAGGGTAATCCCGAACTCTTCAGGGCGCAAAAGATCGAAGATAATTCGGCTCGGCTCCAAATCAGGACATGCCGGATATCCGAAACTGTATCGTGCCCCGGCATAGCGGTTCATGCGGACATCACGCAGGCTGAATCCCTCATCATCACTCGCGATATTCAGATCGAGCCGTATTTGTTTATGCGCAACTTCGGCTAATGCTTCGGCGAGCTCCACCCCGAATCCGTGCACCATGTTGTACTCCAGATATTCATTATTGGCGTAAAGCTCTTTTTCGTACTCGCTAAATTTGTCCCCCACACTAACACAGGTTAGCGGTAATACGTCATCGCGGGTATGGGTGAAAAAATCGCTCAATGCCCGATGCGGTGCTTTGCGCTGACGCGGAAATTCGAACACGTACGCAGCATTTCCGATCACGTCATCCAGAGGCTGCCGATTGGCATTTGCATCGATATTCCATCCGCAGCTCTCATCAAAAATCAATAACTCCTGATCACTGCTTCGGACGGGATAGTAGCCGTAAATGACGGTCGGATCAAACAATCCCCGCTTGATAATCTCTGATTTAATACGCTCATACGCAGGGTAGACTTTGGTTTCTAAGAGTTTTTTGTATTCATCCACAGGCATTCCGGCACGTTTGTATCCCCAATGCAGTTTAAAGAGGCTTCGTTTATTGATCCATTTGCACACCATATCAAAATCGAGTTGATCGCCACGCAATACCCGTCGTCCCCAAAACGGAGGGGTCGGAATTTTAACCTCGCTCGGCATTTTCAACTCATGATACGGCGGTATTATCACATCGATAATTTCTTTTGCGGCTTTTTCTACCATATCGCCGCCCAAACGTGTATCGAGGCCCACACTCGGATCGGCATTGTATTTTTCGATACGGCTCATCGCGATAACCCCGTCAAAGGCGTCACGGCAGTAAAAAATGGGGCCTTTATAAATCGGTCGGCAAAAATCATCCACGAAGCTACGGGTAAGTGCAGCTCCCCCTAAGAGAACCGGAGTGGTGATCCCCATGCCCGCCATTGTCTCCAGATTGTCTTTCATCACTTGGGTCGATTTGACCAGCAATCCGGACATCCCGATAGCGTGAATCTCTTTGGACTTCATTACCTCGAGATACTCTTCAAGCTCCGTTTTGATCCCGACATTGATTACCTTGAATCCGTTATTGGAGAGGATAATATCGACGAGATTTTTGCCGACGTCGTGGACATCCCCTTTGACGGTTCCGATAACGAGGGTCGTGTCGGTATCTTTTTCCTGTTTGGTGAGATAAGGGTTGAGATAATCGACCGTCGTTTTCATCGTCTCGGCACTTTGCAAGACAAACGGAAGCTGCATTTTCCCCGATCCGAAAAGCTCACCGACCACTTTCATCGCATCGATAAGGATCTCATTGACGATTTTATCGGGACTGATCGTGAGGCGGACTCTTTCGACCAACGGAATCATCCGTTCTTTATCTCCGTCGAGAAGGAGCTTCGCAATCTTTTCTTCATCGCTGAGCGCTTCATACGCTTCATCGTTTTTAGAGTTATCGATCGTTTTATCGCTAAAGTGGCCGATAAATTTAAACAGGGATTGATCGTCAGGGTGGAATAAAAGCTCTTCACAGATATCTCGATCTTCCTGCGACATTTTGGCAAGCGGTACGATGTGTTTAACATTGATGATGACACTGGTCATCCCCGCTTCGAGGCAGTGGTGCAAAAAAACGCTGTTGAGGTAGATGCGGGCATTCATACTCAGACCGAATGAGATATTGGAGAGTCCCAGTGTCGAGCCGACGTTCGGATATTTGGCGTGAAGTTGACGGATCGCTTCGAGCGTTTGGATGGCGGCATCGCGGTACTCCACATCGCCGCTTCCGACCGTAAAGGTGAGCATGTCGAACATCAGATTACGTGGATCGATACCGTGGCGGTTAACACACAGATCGTAGATACGATCGGCGATACGCATTTTATCCTCGGTGGTTTTCGCCATCCCTTTTTCATCGATAACGAGACAGACCAATGCCGTTCCGAATTTTTTGGCGAGAGAGCAGATAGCGTCCAGCCGCTCTTCCCCGTCTTCGAGGTTTACCGAATTGATGATCGGTTTTCCGCCGATGCATTTGAGCGCCTCTTCCATCGTGTTGACCCGTGTTGCATCGGGCATGAGAGGGAGCGGGATTTTTTGGTTATAGAGTCTCATGACGTGAGACATATCGACCGCACCGTCACGTCCGGCGAACTCGACGTTGACATCGAGACAATGGGCGCCGTCGCGTACCTGCGCTTGACCGACACTGAGTGTCCCCTCATAATCGCTCGCGATGATGAGTTCTCGAAACGCTTTGGATCCGGTCGAGTTGGAGCGCTCTCCAATGAGCAGCGGTGCAGGTTCTTGGATCAGCTCAACCGTATTGAATAGCGAAGCGATCGAGGGTTTGGTCTCTCCGCTCGGTTTTTTCGGGGTAATTACGGAGACTTTATCGACCAGCGCACGAATGTGCTGAGGGGTAGTACCGCAGCATCCCCCGAGGAAGCTGACACCGTCATAGTTTAAAAAATCGCATTGCAGCTGGGCAAATTCATCGGGTCCCATCGGATAGTACGAATAGCCGCCTCGGTTTTGGGGAAGTCCCGCATTGGCATGAACCGAGATCGGTTTTCCCCACACCTCCGAGAGGGTTCTAACATGTTTGCCGTATTGTTCCGGTCCCGTACCGCAGTTGAATCCGAGGCTGATGATATCGAACGGCTCCATTATGGTCGCGATCGTTGCCGCATCGGTTCCGATGAGCATGCTTCCGGCCAGTTCGATGGTGACGGAGACCATAATCGGCAACGCCGTAGCACGTTCTTTATTCGCCGCTTCGCAGGCGTGGAGCGCCGCTTTGATCTGCAACGGGTCTTGGCAGGTCTCTAAGAGGAAAATATCGCATCCGCCGTCGATCAGCCCTAGGCAGCACGCCAGATACCCCTCAACCATCTCATCATAATGGATATGCCCCAAAGAGGGGAGTTTTGTCCCCGGACCGATGGAGCCGAGTACAAAGCGGGGGTGCTCGGGGGTAGAGAATTTATCACACTCGGCTTTACAGACTGCCGTTCCTGCACGGGAAAGTTCATAGGCGCGGTGACCGATCCCGTATTCTTCCAAAACCCAGCTAAATGCACCGAAAGTGTTGGTCGTAATAAGATCGGCTCCGGCGGTGAGATAAGCATGAAAAATATCACTCATGACCTCCGGGCAGGTGACGTTGAGAAGCTCATTGCACCCTTCCAACCCTTCCCACGCACTTTCGGGGATTCTGTCGGCACGCTCTTGAAGCTGTGTTCCCATAGCACCGTCGATAATAAGGGGACGGCGGGAAATGGTTTCAAGAAGCGTATTTTTGACCGACATAGCAAAGTCCTTGTATTATAAATAATGCCGCGATTTTATCCAAAAGGAGCATAAGCGCTTCTAAGGGTGAAAATATAATTCTTTTGATACACTTTAAACATGAAAAAACTTTTTTTATTTTTACTCATTTTTACGGTTTCGCTCTGGGGTGCAGGAAAGGTGACCCTTCAGTTGCCGTGGCTCCATCAGTTCCAGTTTGCGGGATATTATGTCGCCAAAGAAAAAGGGTATTACTCGGATGAGGGGTTAGATGTCACCATCGTGGATGCAAATAAGAAAGAGGCATCCTTAAAAAGTGTTTTGGACGGAAGGGCACAATATGGAGTGGGACACTCCTCTTTGATCGTTAATTATATTAACGGTGCACCGATCGTTCTGATGGCAGCCGCGTATCAATCTTCCCCTATGATTTTGTTGACGCGAAAAGATGCGAACATTACCGGTCCTAAAGATTTAAAGAGCAAACGGGTCATGTTAACCGATGATATGGTTCAATGGGCTGAAATTCAGGCAATGCTTCGAAGTACCGGTATGAGTACAAAAGATTTGAAGGTGCAGCCCCATTCGTATGATCCGATGTCATTATCCCGCCGTGAAACCGATGCGATGGTCGCTTATATTTCGAACGAACCGTTTATTTTAAAACAAGCAGGGATAGAAACCTATGCAATAGATCCGAAAAACTACGGATTTAATTATTACAGCGATATTTTATTTACAAGTAAGGAAGAGACTGTCCGCCATCCTGAACGTGCAGAAGCCTTTTACAATGCGTCAATACAGGGATGGCTCTGGGCGTTTGATCATATCGAAGAGACAGCCGCACTGATTTATCGAAATTATAATCCTCAGCATAAATCTCTGGAAGCTTTGATCTATGAGGGTAAAGTCCTTAAAGAGCTTGCATTCCGCCCAAATACCCCTTTTGGAGCAATCGATCAGAGCCGATTGGAGCTGATCGCACAGGGGTATCGACTTATGGGGGCGGTGAAAGCGATTCCTTCGTTTGAACCCTTATTGTATAAACATGATAAATTGCATTTGAGCGATCAAGAAAAAGAGTGGTTAAAAATGCATCCGGTCATTCGTGTGGGGATAGATCATAATTGGCCACCCATTGAATCGGTTGACGAAAAAGGGAGATATACGGGAATCAGTGCGTCGTATCTGCACTTTCTTGAAAAGCGGCTCGGAATCCGTTTTGACGTTGATTACAGCCGGCCGCTTTGGAGCGATTCGATACGGGCAGTTAATAACAAAGAGCTCGATATGCTTTCGTGTGCCGCAATCTCCAACAGCAGAAATGAGAATCTTAGATTCAGCCGCCCCTATTTGAAACAAACGATGGTAATCGTAACCAATTCAAGAGTCGGATACGTTAATGATTTGAATGATTTAAACGGGAAAAAAGTTGCCGTTGTCCGTTCTTATGCAGGTGAAGAGTATTTACGGACTTATTATCCGCAAATCATTCCGGTTTTAGCCGACAGTTCCTTGGAAGCATTGAAAAAAGTCGCTTCGGGGGAAGCGTATGCCTGTATTGAAGGATTAAGTATCGTCAGTTATTTGATCGAGCAGCATAATCTCAAAAATATTAAAGTGGTGGGAGAGACGCCGTTTCGATACGATCTTGCTTTCGCCTTTCGAAAAGATTGGGGGATCATGGCATCCATATCCGATAAGGTATTGGCTTCGATTACCCCTGCCGAGTATGAAGAGATACACGGACACTGGCTTGAAATGAAGCGTGATGAACCCGTTAATTATCGTCTTGTGTGGGGAATAGCAGGTTTTATGGCTCTATTGTTTTTTCTGGTGGCCTATAAAAATCATCGATTGGATGTGCTGGTACGCCAGCGTACGGGTGAACTTGAAACCTTTAATCAACGTCTCCAGGATGAAGTTGACAAAGCGGTTGAAAAAAATAGAAAACAGGAAAAACTGCTGATGCAGCAGGCCAAAATGGCTGAAATCGGTTCAATGCTCGAATCGATTGCCCATCAATGGCGTCAGCCGTTAAATATTCTCGGACTTTCCATGACACGGTTGAATCTGAGTTGCGCTTTGAGTGGGAAAAGCGAATCGGCGAAAGTGATTGAAATCGCTGAAGCACAAATTGAATATATGTCTCAGACAATTGACGATTTTCGCAATTTTTTCAAACAGGACCGAAGCCAAATCGCTGTGAATATTGCCGCGATGGTTACTGATGTCGAAGCATTATTAGGACCTTTGCTGGTACGTAAAAAAATTACCGTTAAACGTGAAATCGATCCTTTGATCGAAGTACTGGTTTACCCGAATGAGCTCAAGCAGGTGATCATAAATCTGGTAAATAACGCCCGTGAAGCGATTGAACAGCGCCGTGGGAATGAACGAATTATTTATATTCGCTGCGAGAACGATGAGCGCTATTGTACGATCAGTATCGAAGATACGGGGGGAGGGATTGATGCGTCGATAATCGACAAGATTTTCGACCCTTATTTTACGACAAAATTTGAATCCCAAGGGACGGGAATCGGTCTCTATATGGCTAAAATGATAATCGAGAAACATTTTTTAGGGAAACTGAGCGTGTATAACACGAGTCAAGGGGCATGTTTTGAGATTCGGCTTAATCGTGAGCAAAAAAAGGGTACGGAAGAGAATAGAGTGTTGAAAAGAGAAAGTACAGACGGCTCACTGTGAGCACAATCTTGGTTAATTAATCCACCATCCAGCGGGCGCGTTTAGACTGACGTAGTTTTTTAACCAATGTTTTTTCTAACGGTGTCAATTTTTCCATTTGGGTCTCCTTTATTTGATTTTCAAATGCAAGTGTATCGGCGAATCGTTACGGAACGGTAACTTAAAGAGATAAAGCAGTGCACATCTTTCAACCCGTTTACAGTGGATCGGATAGATAATCCCTCTAAAAAAGAGTGAGTATGGGAAGAATGGAAAAAGCGTTGGTCGGGGGCGGATGTTTCTGGTGTATCGAAGCGGTGTATAACCGTGTAGTCGGGGTTCAAAGTGCCATAAGCGGGTATGCGGGAGGTGCACGTAAACATCCGAGTTATGAGCAAGTGTGCAGCGGTGCTACCGGACATGCGGAAGTGGTGGAAGTTACGTATGATCCTGCCGTTATTTCGTATGAAGAGATTTTAGAGATCTTTTGGGCAATCCATGATCCTACCACCCTTAATGCCCAAGGAGCGGATCGCGGGACACAATACCGTTCCGTCATCTATTACTACGATGAGGTTCAGAGAGAAAAAGCGGAGGCTTCTATTACGCAGGCGCAAAAAAATTGGAGTGATCCGATTGTGACCGAGCTTTCGCCCGCACCGGAATTTTATGAGGCGGAAGCGTATCATCAAGATTATTACACGGAACATTCGACGCAAGGGTACTGTTATGCGGTAATCGCACCTAAATTAGAAAAATTTATGAAAAAGTTTGGGGATAAAGTCAAAAGGAGCTAAAAAGTGGCTCTCCCAGATACCTGCGGCACAAAACATGAACGGGTGTGCTGCTGTATTCCTACCCTGACACGTTGTCCGTCCATACCCTTGCACAGGTCTAGAAGAGTTGGCGAATTATAGCCGTTTAAACCTGCAAATGCAAGACATCATTAATGTTATACATCCAAATGAGCAAAGCCCATTTGGATGGCAGGGACAGGTTTGTCCCTTGCAACCCCCTAAAGCTTTCCGCGATATCGCGGAAGATTATCAAGCGCATTTTGATACAATTTAAGAATGATATACCTTATTACCGCACTCGATGCCGAAGCCAAACCTTTATGTGATCACTACCGCTTGAAACGCGATACTTCACTCCCTTATACCCTTTATCGAAATGATGAGATGACGCTTTTGGTGGGCGGGATCGGCAAAGCCAATACGATGATGGCACTCAGTGCTCTGCTGGGATGGCGGATTCCCGAAGCAGGGGATATACTGATCAATATCGGAATCTGCGGAGCACCCTCGGAGTATACGATCGGCGAAGCTCTTTTGATCCATCAAATCTTTGAAGGGGAGCGGCGCTATTATCCCGATGTCCTATATCCTCATACCCTTCGGGAAGCAGCGCTGAGATCTATAGATTCTCCCCAGTCAATGGAATGCACTCATCCTGTCGATATGGAAAGCAGTGCCATATTTCAAGCCGCATCCCGTTTTTTCAAGCTTCATCAAATGGCGTTTCTTAAAATCGTATCGGACCATTTTACACCCGAAAGCGTGACGAAAGAGGGGGCTATAGATTTTGTGCGCTCTCATGTGAATACATTGGACGAACTCATACGCAATCTCCAATCGGTTCAAGTCGATCCCTCTTTATTTACAGCGGATGAGAGGAGAGAAATTAATGCATTAAAAGAGCATTTTACCAAAAGCCAGGGGGATGCTCTGGAAGATGCTTTGAGCTATTGTCGGCTGAAAAATCCGAAAAATTCTCTTAAATTAGATCATGTAATTCCCCATTCCAAACGAGAAAGGAGCCAATTGCTTGAAACACTCATCCAAGCCCTCACCGCCTAAACTCTTTTCGCATCTTTATATCGAAAAAGGGATTTTGGATCATCCGCAGACCCGAATGATCCGTGCCAAATTTTCCGATTCGCAGGTCATAGTAATTGAGCATTACAAAGAGGTTTTTAATCGCTCCGCACAGAGTTTTGCCGCCCAAAGCAGCGCTAAAAAATTGATTTTAGCCCGTAAAGAGGGAAAATTCCTGCATGAGGGGAGCCAATACAGCGACGGATTCGACATAGGGCAGTTTTTTTACGCTTCCAGCGTTATGGGGTGTTTATACGACTGCGACTACTGCTATCTTCAGGGACTGTACCCATCGGCTAACACGGTGTTATTCGTCAATCTTGAGGATGCGTTTGATCAACTGGTCCCTTATTTAGGGGAGGAAACCCTTGTCGCGACATCGTATGATACCGATACGATGGCCATCGAATCGCTAACACACCAAACAAAAAGTTGGTTGGATTTTGCGGCTGAACATAAAAATCTTTATCTTGAAATCCGTACCAAAAGTGCCAATATCAAAGCACTCAAAAATAATACACCCAATGATCGGGTGACATTGGCGTGGACCCTTTCGCCGCAGGAGATAATCGATCGATACGAACACGCTACCCCTTCGCTTGAAAAGCGGCTGTCTGCGGTACGCGAAGCGATTGCATTAGGGTGGAAGGTGCGTCTTTGTATCGATCCGGTTATCTATACGGAAAACTTTGATAGTCTTTATTCAAAACTGATTGAGCGAATATTCGATTCAATCGATTCGGATGCAATTGAACATCTCACATTGGGGAGCTTTCGTATGTCTCAAAGCCATCTTCGCGCACTGAAAAAACTTCGTCGAAGCGATGTGGCTTTTTTCCCCTACACGGTAAAAAATGAGATGGCAACTTATCCCGAAACAATAGAATCGTATATTTTAGAGACGTTGCTGGCAAAAGCGACACGGTATCTACCGCAAGAGAGGATCAGAACATGGCAACGGCAATCGTAACGGGAACGAGTTCGGGGATCGGGGAAGCGATAGCTCAGGTATTGCTTCAAAACGGGTATAACGTTATAGGTCTCAGCCGCCGGCGAGGCGATATCCATCATCCCCTGTTTGAACATTTGCATTGTGATTTGAGTGATTTGGCAGCCGTCGATATTCTCCAAAAAAAGTTGACGGAGGTAGACGATCCGGAACTCCTCGTCAATGCTGCCGGATTTGGACGATTTGAACCACATGAGGAGCTGAGCAGCAAAACCATTACCGATATGATCGCCATCAATCTGACGAGTCCGATTTTACTGGCAAATGTCTTGATGCGTTCTCTAAAAAAGACCAAAGGGATGATTGTCAACATCACCTCGATCGAAGCGACACGCCATTCGAAGTTTTCCGCTCTATACAGCGCAACCAAAGCGGGACTTCGCGCATTTGGATTAACCCTTTTTGAAGAGGCTAGAAACGGAGGGGTCAAAGTCGTTACGATCAATCCCGATATGACGGAAACACCGTTCTTCGACGGGTTTCGCTTCGGAGTCGGGAAGGACGAAGATACTAAACTCCTCACCTCCGATATCACGCAGGCGGTTCAATATCTGCTGGATTCACGCGAGGGGATTTGCGTGACCGAAATAACCATTCGCTCACAACGTTTCGGGATAACAAAAAAGTAGTCAGCGGAACCTTTTTTGCTTTGTCTCTAAAACATTAAACTTTTGACCGTTTCGGTCGATATATTATTGTAAGTAAGCAATATCAGGTAAAAGGATTTGCCATGTCAGGAACCATAAATTCGCTAGGGTTAGGGTCGGGAGTTTTAACATCGGATCTTATTGACAAATTAAAAGCCAGTGATGAGGCGGTAAGTGTCACGCCATTCGATAACAAAATAACTCTCAATAAGCAAAAATCTCAGGCGTTAGATCTTTTAAACAGCTTGTTGACAACTTTTAAAACGAGTGTTAATGCCCTTGATAATGACAGCTTGTACCAAAAAAGATCGGTAAGCGGCACGAATGAGGGTGTGAGCGTGAGCGCGAGCGCGGGGAGTCAGGTACGTGATTTTTCAATCGGAATTACCAATATTGCAAAGAAAAATGTAGTGCAATCGGCTTCTTTTTCCTCGAATACCGATAAAATCGCCAATACGGACGGAAAGCTGAATCTTAATATCAGCGGTAAAAATTACACGATCGACTACACGGCGACAACGACTTTGGATGACATCAAACAATCGATCAATGATGCTGCCGGATCAGACGTTAGCGCAAGCGTTCTTCAGACAGGGACATCGGCTTACAGTTTGGTGGTAACCTCGAAGGTAACGGGAAAAGAGCAGACCATCTCTTTAACGGATATATCCGGTAATTTAAAAAATAACAATTTAGTGAGCGAAGGGGTCAGTTCCGGCTCATTTATTGCCGCTGACGATTTTATAGCTAATACCGGAGCAGCGGGAACGATGAGCGTTAATGTCGGAGGTGTCGGATACGACTTTGCGTATGACGACACGACAACCCTCCAGCAAATGGTTGATAACATTAACAATGATTCTACTCTTAGCGGTAAAGTATCGGCAAGCATCATACAGTATGGGGCGAATGATTATCGTATGGTATTAACGCCTAAAGACGGAACGGAAGGGAGTGCACTAACCATTACGGATACACCCTCCAGCGGAACAGGATTAGTGGGCGTTATGACGGGGACGACCGATAAGGGCGGTTTGGTTAATACGGTACAAAACGGGCAGGACGCGTCATTTACCTTTGACGGGATCGCGATGACCCGATCCACTAACACGATAACCGATATTGCGACGGGATTAACCATTAATTTGCTTAAAGACGGGGGAAGTGCGAATATTTCGATTTCTCAGGATCGGGATCAGATCGCAACGGAGCTTGAAGGGCTAGTCAGCAGTTATAACACCTTGCAGCAACAACTTGACAGTATGCTCTCTTCCGATAGCGAAGCGGGGACAGTCGGTATTTTCAACGGTGACAATACGATCCGAAATATCGGTCGCGAAATTACCAAAATGATCAATTCGGTCGATTCAAAAGGGTATTCGTTAGCGAATTACGGTATCGATTTGAGCCGTGACGGAACGATGACGTTTGATAAGAGTGTTTTTACGGAAAAAATGGATGCCGATCCGGAGGGGACAGAAGCCTTTTTTAGCGGAAAAACTACGGTCAATTCCGTAGGAAGTGAAACTTATACAAAAGGTGTATTTACGTCACTTTCTGATCTGATGACGAGCTATGTCAGTTCTTCCGGTACCGTTACCAACTTGGTAACCGATACAAAAAGTGCAACCACATCTTTAAATGAAGAACGGGCAAAAGCGGTTAAATTGCTAGAAGCACGGTATGCGACATTGACGGCTAAATTTGCGGCCTATGACTCTATGATCAGCAAATTAAACTCCCAGTTTTCAGCCCTCCAGCAACAGATTGATGCACAAGCCAATGCTTCATCAGGTGGTTGATTGCAATGAGTGGATTACATTGTTTGAAAAAGCAATGGAGATTCGAGATGCGAATCAAATCCATATTCTCTTAGACGTCCTTCCTTTCGTTGAAGATATTGATGTAATGAAACATATTTTATTGCTCACGATAGATGCAGAAATCGTCCTTTGCGAAATGCATCAAGATTTTGTAAATAAACGAGCTGCAGTACTGGCACAGATTGTATAAAATTAAGATGGCACTCTAATTGCTTATTCTTGTATAAGTAGAGGGAAAGGGTGTAGTATGCTCAATGGAAAAAATATTCTTATTACTGGTGGAACCGGCAGTTTTGGAAAACAATTTGTTAAAACAATTCTAAAGCGCTATAAACCCAATAAAATTATTATTTACTCGCGTGATGAATTGAAACAATATGAAATGGCACAGCGATTTAATGATCTATGCATGCGTTATTTTATCGGTGATGTACGTGATCTTCAGCGTTTAGAAAGTGCCATGAACGGCGTAGACTATGTAGTTCATGCTGCAGCGCTGAAACATGTTCCTATTGCCGAGTATAATCCGATGGAATGTATTAAAACGAATATCAATGGTGCCCAAAATGTAATTGACGCTGCTTTACATTGCGGAGTGAGCAAAGTTATTGCCCTCTCTACCGACAAAGCTGCCAGTCCGATCAATCTCTACGGAGCGACAAAATTGGCTTCTGATAAACTTTTTGTTGCCGCCAACAATATCCGAGGGGGAAAAGATATTCGTTTTGCCGTGGTACGTTATGGGAATGTTTTAGGTTCGCGCGGTTCGGTCGTCCCTTTTTTTCAAAAACTGATTGCAGAGGGGGCAACGGAGCTTCCCATCACCGATGAGCGGATGACACGATTTTGGATCACCCTTCAAGAGGGGGTCGATTTCGTCTTGAAAAATTTTGAACGCATGCATGGTGGAGAAACATTTATCCCTAAAATTCCTTCTATGAAAGTAGTGGATGTAGCATCTGCAATTGCCCCACATCTTCCTCATAAACATGTCGGTATTCGTCCGGGTGAGAAAATGCATGAAGTGATGTGTCCTCGTGATGACTCTCATCTGACTTTAGAATTTCACGACCATTATGTGATTAAACCGACGATCCAATTTACCGAGACCGCCAATTTCTCGAAAAATAACTGTGGAGAGATCGGAATACCGGTCGAATACGGATTTAAGTACAGCTCTGAAACGAATACAGATTGGCTAACACCGGAAACACTGCTCGAAAAAATCGCGCTCACACAAAATGAGGAGAAATAGCCGTGTTCCCCTATTCGACTCAGTGTATTGAAGAGGACGATATCGCTGCGGTCGTTGATGTTCTTAAAAGTTCTCATCTGACACAGGGGGCCAGAGTCGAAGAGTTTGAGGAAGCGATAGCACGTTATGTCGGTGTACGATACTGCATTACTTTTAATTCAGCCACTTCAGCGCTGCATGCTGCGTATGCAAGTGCCGGAATCGGTGAAAACGATGAAATCATTACCACGCCGATCAGTTTTGTCGCTACATCCAATATGGCTATCGCATTAGGAGCCAAACCGATTTTCTGCGATGTAAAAATGGACGGAAATATTGATGAAACGCTGATCGAAACATTGATCACTCCGCGAACAAAAGCCATCGTTCCCGTCGATTTTGCCGGAAAACCGGTTGCGATCGAGGCGATCAAGGCTATTGCCAAGAAACATGCCCTTTTTGTCATCGAAGATTCTTCCCATGCGTTGGGAAGCGATATCAACGGACAAAAAATAGGTGTATTTGCCGATATGACGATTTTCAGCTTTCATGCCATCAAACCGATTACTACCGGAGAGGGGGGAGCTGTCGTTACGGATAATGAGGAGTTTGCACGAAAACTACGTCTGTTTCGGTCTCACGGGATAGTAAAAAAACAGCTTTGGAATTCTGATATGGTTTCACTCGGGTACAATTTTCGTATCACGGAATTCGCCGCTGCTTTGGGATTATCACAGTTGAATAAGCTGGATCGTTTTATTAATGTGCGTGAGAATATTGCATGTTATTACGATAAATATTTTGAAAATCACAACCTTTTTACCACGATCCCTATCGATCCTCTGCAGCAAAGTGCTCGCCATCTATATCCGTTACTGTTCAATCCTGAACTCCATTGTGTTAAAGAGGATATTTTTTCCGAATTGCAAATTAGAGGGCTTGGTGTACAGGTCCACTACAAACCGATTTATCAAAACAGTTTTTACAAAGAACGGTTCGGGGAGATGCGTTTAAGCAATGCCGAACATTTTTATCGTTCGGAACTCTCCATTCCGTGTCATCAGAAAATGTGTTTAAGTGATGCGGAAAAGGTGGCAGATATTGTATTGGAAGTGTTTGAACAATACGCATATCGAGGGTGTAAATACTAATGCGTGTTGCTATCATCCCTGCACGCGGCGGTAGCAAACGGATACCACGTAAAAACATAAAGTCTTTTGCCGGAATCCCTATGATCGCTTATAGCATCAAAACAGCACAAAAATCGGGGTTATTTGAAAAAATCATCGTTAGTACCGACGATGAAGAAATTGCCGATATCGCCCGAAGCTATGGAGCCGACGTTCCCTTCATGCGCCCTAAAGAGTTGAGCGACGACCACACGGCTACCATTCCCGTCATCGCCCATGCGATCCAAACGCTCCAAGAACAAGGGGATGTGATCGAAGCAGTCTGCTGCATCTATGCTACCGCACCGTTTACCCGTTTTGAAGATATCAATCGTGCGTATGAGGCGCTTGTCAATTGTCAAAAGAGTTATGCTTTTCCTGTGACGACCTTTCCGTTTCCGATTTTTCGGGGGGTAAAACGGGATGATGATGGCAACATAGAAATGTTTTGGCCTGAGTATTTTTCTACCCGCAGTCAAGATTTGCCGGACGCCTATCATGATGTCGGACAGTTTTATTGGGGTTTAAACGAAGCATGGATGGAGGGAAGAGCCATTTTTTCTGATGCGGCTACGACGATCGTTCTTCCCCGTCATTTGGTACAAGATATCGATACCCCGGAAGACTGGACCCGCGCCGAATTAATGTATAAAGTCCTTCAAGAGCTATGAATATCCTGATTCGTGCTGATTCATCAAGCGAGATCGGATTGGGACATATCATGCGTGATTTGGTTTTGGCAGGACAATATTCTGATGATACCGTCTCCTTCGCCTGCCAAAATTTAGAGGGCAATATTATTGACCGAATCCCCTATCCGGTACATGTACTGGCTTCCAATGAACCGGAAGAGATCTCTAAATTAATTACCGGATTGAATATTGACATGGTTGTTTTTGACCATTACGGGATTGATGCAATCTATGAGAGAAAGATTAAAAATCAAACCGGAATAACCATTCTGAGTTTTGACGATACGTATGCAAATCATTATTGCGATATTCTCCTCAATCATAACATATCCGCCGATCCACAGCGTTATCAGGGGTTGGTTCCTGAATATTGTGAACTGCGATGCGGAAGTGATTACACATTAATACGTGATGAATTCAAAGCGGAAAAGGCTATTGATAGAGAAAAGGTATACGATATTTTTATCTCTATGGGGGGGACGGATCCGACCAACATGACATTGACTATTCTAAAGACATTAAGTGATGATTTATCCGTATGTGTCGTAACGACTTCCGGGAATGCTCATTTGGATGAGCTTGAATCGTTTATCCGGGGAAAAGAGAATATTGCACTGCACGTCAACTCTGAGAGGGTAGCAAAACTTCTCCATCAAAGCCGTTTGGCTATTGTCACCCCCAGTGTTATGGTTCATGAAGTCCTTTTTATGGAGATCCCGTTTATCGCGATTAAAACGGCACCCAATCAAACGGATTTATACGCGTATTTAAACGCAAGAAATTATCCTGTATCGGAGGAGTGGAACGTTGATACGATTGCTCAATTTCATAACGCTTGACGATGCGGAACACAAACTCATCCTCTCATGGCGGAACCACCCGGATGTACGTGTATGGATGCTTTATCAAGATGAAATTTCGATGAATGAGCATCTTCGCTTCATCGAATCTCTAAAAAAGAGAGGGGATAAGCGCTATTTTTTGGTGCAACAAGACGATGCGTATATTGGGGTAATTGATTTGACGGGTATAACGGAAAACTCGGCTGAGCTAGGGATATATGCCAATCCCGATATGCGCGGTGTAGGCGATGTTTTGATGCAGGCAGTGATTGATTATGCATTTGCAACGCTAAAAGTACGAACGCTGATCGCTAATGTTTTCAGTGATAACGAACGGGCTAAACATTTATATAAAAAATTCGATTTTACAGAGATGAATCGGACTGTTTATGAAAAGCGAGAAATGATCACTATGGAGCTGAGCCAATGATAATCGGTAACCGTAATACGGATGAGAAAGTATTTATCATTGCCGAACTCTCTGCCAACCATAACGGTTCTTTGGAAACGGCACTCAAAACGATTGACGCGATGAAAGAAGCGGGTGCCGATGCGATCAAGCTTCAGACCTATACCCCCGATACGATTACCCTCGATTGCGATCGAGAAATGTTCACGATTTCTCAGGGGACGCTGTGGGACAAGCGGAAATTTCATGATCTCTATGCGGAGGCGATGACACCGTGGGAGTGGCACGAGCAGCTTTTTAACCATGCCAAACATTTGGGGATGGAGGCGTTTTCTTCCCCGTTTGATGAGAGTGCCGTCGACTTCTTATCCGATTTGGATGTTCCGGCCTATAAAATAGCCAGTTTCGAGATTACCGATATTCCTCTTATCGAGTACACCGCGGCAAAAGGGAAACCGATGATAATCTCTACCGGTATTGCAACGTTGGGCGATATCGAAGATGCCATTGAAGCGTGTCACCGCGCAGGTAATAAGCAGATCGCTCTGTTAAAATGTACTTCCGCCTATCCTGCCGCATTGGAGGAGATGAACCTCCTTACCATCTCTGATATGAGGCACCGTTTTGGCGTGAATGTAGGACTCAGCGATCATACGATGAGTCTTGCCGCCCCCGTCGCCGCAGTCGCTTTAGGGGCGCGGATTATTGAAAAACATTTTATTTTGGATCGGGGAATGGGCGGAGCCGACAGCGCTTTTAGTTTAGAGCCGCATGAGTTTAAGGCGATGGTAGATGCGGTACGGGATACCGAAAAATTGCTGGGGTCGGTTACGTACGATCTTAGTGCCAAGAGTCTTAAATCCAGAGAGTTGTCCCGGAGCCTGTTTGTTGCAGAAGATATTAAAGCCGGAGAGGTTTTGACAAAACACAATATTCGTTCCGTCCGCCCGGGATTCGGACTTTCACCGAAATATTTGACTACCATGTTAGGTAAAAAAGCGACACGTGATTTAAAATTTGGGGACCCCTTAAAACTAAGCGACGGAGAATAAAAATGGATCAAAGCGTTAAAGAACTGCATGAAAAAAGATCAAAAATGTGGGAAGGAAGCATTGCAAACCATCGTAAATATATAGATGATGCTACCGGTATTTTTGCTGATAAGTTTACCCAAGACAGAAGTTGTCCCGTTTGTGATGCGCATAATGAGTTGGAATTGTTTTACAAAGAGGGGGGGAGATATGTTAAATGTAACGAGTGTTCAATGGTCTATATCAATCCTGTTTTTACCGATGATGCACTTGAGGACTATTATCGAACCAATCATGATTTACAGGGTGAAATTGTTGAGAGTGATACCGAATTCTATTCAGGACTTTACAATAAAGGTCTTGACGGTATTGAAAAAGTTCTCCAAAAAAGAGGGCAGATATTAGATATCGGGTGTTCATCGGGGATCTTTTTAGATACGGCGAAGGGGCGTGATTGGAAGACATTCGGAGTTGAACTCAATCAAACGGAAGCAAAATATGCCCAGAACAAAGGGCATACCGTTTTCAATGATCTGCTTCATCGGATAGACTTTGATACCCGTTTTGATGCCGTATCGCTTTGGGATGTTTTTGAACACCTGAAAAACGGTGAAGCGTATTTAAATCACCTCAAAAATCTTCTGTTGCCGGAGGGGGTAATCTTTTTGCAGATACCGAGTTCGGATTCACTCGCGGCTAAGATACTGCACGAAAAATGCAATATGTTCGACGGATTGGAACATGTCAATCTCTATGGGGTAGCAACCATAAAACAGCTTGCCGAAAAATGCGGGCTTGAAATTTTGAGTATGGAAACGGTCATCTCTGAAATAGGGGTGATCAACAACCATCTCAGTTATGAAAACCCCTATTTCGGCAATACGGATAATAAAACAAATATCGCAGGTTTGATTGATGAAACGACACTGCACAATCGGTTAATGGGCTACAAACTACAAGTTATTATGGGAGCACGAAAATGAAAATATGTACCCACTGTGTTATGCCGGATACAAAGCCGGATCTCCATTTTGATGAAGAGGGGGTTTGCGATGCATGCCGATCTCAAGAAGCAAAAAATAAAAAGATAGACTGGGATAAAAGAAAAGAAGAATTTTTACAGATCATAAACACGAACAAAAAAAACAGCGATTATGATTGTATTATCGGTGTGAGCGGAGGAAAAGATTCGACGTTTCAAGTGTTAAAAGTGAAAGAATTAGGCCTTAACCCTCTGTGCATCTGTTTTGAGCCGACAATTCCTACAGAGATTGGGAGAAAAAACCTTGAAAATCTGAACAATCTCGGGGTTGATTTGATTCATGTAAAACGCAATCCGGTCGTGTATAAAAAACTGGCGCGTGAAGCGATCAAAAGGACGGGAGATTGCGAATGGCAAAATCATCTGGGCATTTTTACCGTCGTGCCTCATTTCGCCGTAAAATTTAATATCCCTTTGATTATCTGGGGGGAAAGCCCTCAGATCGAATACGGCGGACCCGCTTCGAGTAAAACGAGAAATATTCTGGATCGGCAATGGCTCGAAGAGTTCGGCGGTCTTTTAGGAAACCGAATTTCAGATATGATCGGAGTCGATGGTATCACGGAACGGGATCTTTCCCTTTACATGTATCCAAATGATGAGGATATCCACCGTGTAGGGGTTACAGGGGTGTTTTTGGGATACTATTTTAAATGGGACCTGCGGGAAGTTTTAGAACAATCGAGCGCCCATGGGTTTTCAACGACCGTGCGCCCCGTAGAAACGACGTATGAAAACTTTGAAAATCTTGATTGCTACAGCAATCACGTGCATGACTATCTTAAATATGTGAAATACGGATTCGGCAGAGCGACGGACAATGCCTGTTTGGATATTAGGCTGGGGTATATATCCCGTGAATCGGGAGTTAGGTTGGTCAACAAATATGATGGTATCCCGCCGCGTCAGGCAATCGAAGAGTATTTGAAATACACCGGTTTTTCACGTGCTGAATTTAATGCGATTGTTGACTCGTTCACAAACAAAAAAATCTTTAAAAGAGATGAACAAGGGCGATTTTTGAAAGATATCGACGGTTCTCTTATCCGCAAAGAGGAATACCTTGTCCGATAAAATAGTTATCATCGATTACGGTATGGGAAATCTGCGTTCTGTCCAAAAAGCGTTTGAAAAAGTTGGAGCCGATGCGATCATTTCCAATGACCATAACGTTATTCAAAACAGTTCCAAACTTGTTCTCCCCGGAGTCGGCGCATTCAAAGATGCAATGAGCAATTTGGCGGAATTGGATTTGATTGATCTACTACATGAAGAAGTGATAAACAAAAAGAAGCTTTTTTTAGGCATTTGTCTTGGAATGCAGCTGATAGCAAGGAAGAGTTATGAATTCGGAGAAACGGAAGGTTTGGGATGGATTGATGCGGAAATAATTCGATTTGATTTTTCCGATTCTCCAATTGAACTGAAAGTTCCTCATGTCGGGTGGAATAATGTTGCCTATGTTAACTCTTCTCCTCTATTTGAAAATATTCCGGATAATAGTGATTTTTATTTTGTCCACTCGTATTATTTTGCCAGTGATCGTCAATATGTAACCGGAATAACCGACTACGGAGTCGAATTTATCTCATCGGTACAAAAAAAGAATATATTCGCTACACAGTTTCATCCGGAGAAAAGCCAAACGCACGGATTGAAAATTATTGAGAATTTTGTTCGCTTAGAAGGGACATCAGTATGTTAAAACATCGTATCATACCCTGTGTACTTCTCAAAGACTGGCAGCTGGTGAAGAGTATTCAATTCAGTTCTTATCGCACTATAGGGCACCCTATAGCAACTGTACGCGTTTACAATGCTCGTAATGTTGATGAACTGATTGTCTTGGATATCGATGCCAGTCTTAATGATGAGCCTATCAACACGGAAATCATTACAGATATAGCCAATGAATGCTTTATGCCGCTGACGATCGGAGGAGGGATAAAATCTCTAGAAGATGTCTATACAGTTTTGAATGCCGGTGCGGATAAAATCGCGATTAATTCAAAAGCGATTACCAATCCCTCTTTTATCCGTGAAATTGCAACCGTATTCGGTTCGCAGTGTGTTGTGGCATCTATTGATATTAAAAAAATTGATGGAGTCTATCGTGTTTATAATAAAAAAATGGGGATTGTCGATATTGATCCCGTAGAACTGGCATGTGAATACGAAGCTCAAGGAGCAGGAGAGATTCTTCTCACTTCAGTTGATCGTGACGGGACGACAGTAGGATATGATACGGAGCTGTTACAGCTATTTGGGAATAAGATTACTATTCCTATCATAATAAATGGAGGAATGGGGAATCCAAAAGATTCGATAGAAGCACTTTTGTCTGGAGCTGATGCTTTGGCTGCTGCTTATATCTTTCATTTTTCTCAGTACACACCTGATATGATTAAAAAGGAATTAGCGTTTCACAATTTTCCGGTCAGATTAGTAAAAGGATAAAATATGTCAAATGAAATCGTAACCAGTGCACTAAATCTTTTTCAAAAAAATCTTCTTTATCTTGAAAAAAATCATTCTGAACTTTATCAGAAAATTAATATTTTAAATCTTCTAATTAGTGATGGGACGTATCAAGAACGTTATGCATTAGAGTATAAAGAAGAAGGTTATTTTGACCTTTTGGAATTATCATCAAATGAATTTTTCTATAAAGAAAATAGTATAGAACACGCCAACAGAATCGTTGATACTGTAGATTTAAAAAGAACAGGTGCAATTTTTTATGCGCAACGATTTGTATATGCAGATGATTGGTCTGCAGAAATTATCGATAAAAGTGAGCTTTCCTTTCATAATGCACTTTGGGCAACGATTAAGATCATTAATTATATTAAACAGTATACAACTCCTGAAACACACATGTTGACTGTTGGAAAAATTATTTTTTTAGATCTTGGATTGGGGTTGCATCTTAAAGGAGTGATCGATAAGCTAAAGCCAAAAGTGATTTTTATAAAAGAAAAAAGTGTAGAAATTTTTCGTCTTTCTTTATTTGTAACTGATTATGAGCAAATTGCACAAGGGTGTCATATCTTTTTTTCTATTACAGATAATGAAATGGAAGAACGTACAAATTTCATTCCATTTTTGAATCTTGGCAACAATCTTAATCTTTATATGAAACACATCCCGTTGATGCTTAATTATGAAACTCATCTACAAAGGTTACAGGCTCATATATTATCACAAGATTATATTAATTATGGCTATAGTGCAGTGCTCTTGCGTTTTATTGATTCTCCTCGTTACTTGGCACAAGGTTATCCTTTTATAAATGTGGCTATTTTATATCGTGATAGTTATCTTGCACAGAAACCTATTCTATTCCTTTTTTCAGGCCCATCAACAATGAAAAACATAGAATGGATTCAAGATAATTGTTCTCGTTTTTTAGTGGTTAGTGCTTTATCAACCTGTCGTTTATTACATAAGTATGGTATTAAACCTGATGTTATTGTTCATATTGACCCTGGAGAGGATACTGCACTATTATTTGAGGGGTTGGATGAAGAATACTTTAAAAATACTATTGTCATATTAGCTTCAAATGTCGATGAAGCTACGGTAAAAAAATTAAGTATAGCTTCTCTGTATTTTATTGAATCTGGTAGAACTTATAAAAAAGGATTTGGCTCTTTGACATCACCTAGTGTCGGTGAATACACATATGCCCTTTTTCTTGTTTTAGGGGCAACACGCATTTTTTTACTTGGGGTCGATTTCGCATTGGATAATGAAACATTGCAATCTCATGGTGAATTACACCCTTATCAAGTGGAAGGAAAAGAAGATACGGAATCTGCTTCTTTGGATTTTAATACAACGATTGATTATATTCCTGGGAATTTTTTAGAACGAGTACCAACTCTACCAATGTATAAACATTCACTTGTAGAATTTGAAAAATTCAGTGACCGATTTTGTACGCAGTACCATGAAATATATAATCTTGGCAATGGAGCTTATTTAAAAGGTACCAAGCCGCTCAAAGTTAATGATTATCAATGGGAAAATCTTCCTTTCATAGATAAAAATAGTCTACATAATGAAGTTCAATCGTTTCTTGATAGTATTAGCTCCTCTGACTTTTCAGAAGAAGATAAAGATATCATTAGATACCAACTCCTTGAAGCTAAAAAACTCGAAAAAGTGATTTTAAAATTTGGAAATAAAACATACAAAAATATTGATAAATATTTTGAAGCTTTAACGAAGCTTTCCTATGATTTAAGTGATATGGATTATAAAACTAAGTCTGATCTCGCACAAGTTTATTATGAATATTTTTTGATCATAATAAGTTATATATTTGATTTATTCAACACAAAAGAGCTTCAGAGTCCAGAAGAACACATTAAAAATATTAATAATTTGCTAACGTATCAACTCCTTAAAATTGCGCATCTTTACATTGAACGAATGGAGTATTATCTAAAATAAGATCAATAAATTGTAACGATTTATATTCTGCCACTAAAAAACTTGAGAGCGGCTTGAGAGTAGATTTTTCCAGTAATCTAGATCATTTATAACGAGAGAGAGTTTCTGCTAAAAATTTGTAGGAGCTATGATGAGAAAAAACAATTTTCAGAAAGTTTGATCCCCTCGAAACGAGGGAATAAAGTATTATTGGAGTAATTTAAGCACATTTTGCTGAACAGCGTTAGCTTGGCTCATTGCGTAGCTTCCTGACTGTGCAAGAATATTGAATTTAGAGAAGTTTGCACTCTCTGCTGCGAAGTCGACGTCACGGAGTTGTGATTCTGCCGCTTTGACGTTGACTTGTGTAACACTGATATTGTTGATCGTAGCGGTCAATTGGTTTTGAACCGAACCGAGGTCCGCACGAATGGTATCGAGATCCCCGATAGCCGCATCAAGAGTATCGATCGCTTTCATAGCATCTCCGAGATTGAGGACGCTGACACTGGAAAGGTTGGTAACTTCGCCCGAAGCGATTCCGACACTTCCGGAGTTTTCCGTATTTGGCATCAAGACCGATCCCGCTGCGATAGTCGGAGCGGTTCCGGTTCCACGTAAAAGTGTTAAATCGGCAGATAGCGTAATAGCAGCACCGGTTGTAATATCACTGGTAACAACATCGCCGGCTTTCAATGCTGATGCACCGGTTTGTGTTGCTGTAAGATCTTGTGTTAGTACGGTTCCCGCTTTGATGACAGTACCCGTTGCGAGGGTTGATCCCGCTTTGACGGTCATATCAGAAGTAAGGGTCGTTACTGCACCGGTGGTGACAGTTCCGCCCAATGTTGAACCGGCTTTAATAACAGAAGAAGAAGAAAGGATACTTCCCGCTTTTAATTGTGTTGCAACATAGGTTGTTGAAGCTGAGGAGTTGATAGTATCTGCTCCTGTAATTGATCCTGCTGCCAAGGTAGACGCAGAAATGATAATTGAACCAGCTTTCAATGTCATATCCTGAGAAACAATTGTAGCATTCGACGTTTTAACATCAGCTCCAAGGACCGTTCCCACATTGAGGGTAGAACCCGTTGCGATGAGGGAGTTCGGTGCTGTCGAATCATATTTAACGACCATATCTGATGTTAATGTAAGATTTTGTTGCAAGGTAAGGTCTGAAGTAAGAACTTGTCCTGCTGTATAGGTAATACTGTTATCAGTAAAAGTTTGCTGAACAACTGTACCCGAGTCAAGTCTCGTTCCACTAGCTAATGTAGAGCCTGCAGTTACAAACATATCCCGCGTCAATACTGCACTTGATGAACTTGTAATGACCGTAGCACCCAGAGTTGTTCCGGTTTTAATAGTACTGGCAGTTGAAATAGTACTTCCGGCTTTAACCAAACCATCGAGTACATATGTAGTTGCTCCCGATGTTTTAATATCGCCACCGATAGTCGTACCGACTTTGAAAGTTGTTCCAGCTGAAGTAGTACTACCTGCTGCTAGAATAGAGTCTTTAACCATGGTTACCGGTGAAGTTGCAAGTGCACCAAGGGTAATGTCTCCTCCTACGGCACCTGCACCGATACCGCTGACTTGGAACTCTGCCGCCCCTTTTTGAACGAGTTCGATATGTCCGACGGTAGAAAGCTGATTCGCCGTTCCGCCAAATACGTTAGTAACACCTCCCGTCACTTTAATGGCCCGTCCATCAGTCGATTTAAGGGTCATTTTTCCATCTTCGGTGATTATGGCCGCAACACCCGTTTGGGTTGTTTTAGCATTGACCGCCGCCATGAGGGCACCATCACCATCATTGTTTTTGACATTGATCGCACCGATAGTGATACCGTTGATGGTAAAATCAGCCCCTGTAGCCCCTTCGCTGATTGCAGTGCTCGAAGTTACTTCAACAATCGCTTTGGCACGGATACCGGTGATACCGCTGTGGGAGTTGATCTCATCGGCCAGTGCACCCATTCCGTTTTCTGGCAGATTGTTATACTGGATATCGATCGCTTTCATGGTGATGTTTTCACCTGTCAGTGCGCTTCTCATCGTCAGCTGAACGCTGCCGGTATCCGAAGCGAGGTTCAATGTTGCACGGCTGGTATGGCCGATTTTATTCGGTTCAGTTGAGGCAACGGAGAAGTTAACTGTTTCATTTGAGCTGGCACCCATTTGGATCGATTTATTGGTAAACGAACCTGAGAGGAGTTTTTGGCCGTTGAATGAAGTTGTTTTTGCAATGGTGTTGAGCTCTTCCATCAAACGGTTAATGTCTTTTTGGATCGCAAGACGTGAAGATGTGTTTTGTCCGTCAGATGCCGCTTGAACCGCTTTGGTTTTAATGGTATCGAGGATTTTTGAGTACTCGTTGAGAGCCCCGTCGGCCGTTTGGATCAAACCGATACCGTCATTACCGTTAGAGATAGCTTGGCCGAGTGAATTCGCCTGATTGCGGAGTGCATTCGCGATAACCATCCCTGACGCATCGTCAGCCGCTTTGTTAATACGAAGACCTGAACTGAGTTTGGAGAGAGATTCGTCCAAGTTACGATTATTCATGACTCCGCTCGTATGTGCTGTCATTGCCGCAATGTTAGTGTTAATTCGAAAACCCATGATAAATCCTTAAAGGTGGTTTTGCGTCCATGCGCGTATCAAAACCAGATTAAAGCAAAAAGAGTTCCAAAAATAAGTTATTGTAAAATGAATGACGGAAGAGAGAAAAGATGGTCGGGCAAAGCCCAACCACGATGCCTATTTTTAGAAAATATTCATCGCTTTATGCAATAAAGTTTTGTTACTATTGTAACAATCTCAAGACATTTTGCTGAACAGCGTTAGCTTGGCTCATTGCGTAGCTTCCTGACTGTGCAAGAATATTGAATTTAGAGAAGTTTGCACTCTCTGCTGCGAAGTCGACGTCACGGAGTTGTGATTCTGCCGCTT
>Ga0265297_10000767_pt1 | contig 88686 bp, 72 predicted proteins | sample Munlanlwell13791_FD_192502 | JGI IMG/M metagenome (GOLD analysis project Ga0265297, IMG submission 192502) | Leachate microbial communities from a municipal landfill in Southern Ontario, Canada - Leachate well 137-91 | ecosystem: Engineered > Solid waste > Landfill > Unclassified | place... | reverse complement strand
GGCCTCCCGGTTGCTCTCGTCCCCGTTGTCCACATAGGACTCCCGGTCGCTGACCTCCCCGACGCCCAGCTCCAGGCGGTGATACCGGTCGAGCGGATACGCGGCTTGGGCGAGCTCGACATGAGAGAACTCGCGCACGGTCAGCCCGGAATCGTTGTCGTACGCCTGGCGCCGCCAGCGGCCGGAGACGCCGACCCCGAGGTCCGTCCGCCAGCGCTTGTAACGGTACACCGTCTGGTAGTCCAGCATGCCCAACCCGGAGGCGTAGCTCACGAACGAACCGGCCTCGTGCAGCCCCAGCAGATCCGAACCTTGCCAATAGCTCGTCCAGAACAGGCCCCCGTTCGAGGAGTAGAAGAATGCGGGAAGGAAGATGTCCGTCGAGAACGGAGAAGACGTCGGCCGGGCGGCAGACAGGACGACCGGGGAGGATACCTCCACCTGCGGAGGGACAAAGGCCGGCGGCCCGACCTCCTCCTCATCGAGGAAGCGCTCCCGCGGTCCCATGTAGATATGCACGTCTCCATTGCGGAGTCCGGCGAAGGCGATGCCCCCCGAGGGGGCATAGGCCGGGGTATAGGCGGCTCCGATGGAGCGGGTCAGCCGGCGCAAGCGGCCGGTGGCGAGATCCTGTTCGAACACATCCTGATGAGCTCCGCGTTCCAACGAGAAAAGCAGCCGCCTGCCGTCCGGGGAATGGACGGGATCCCTGGCGCAGCCCGGCACGTCCGGCAGCGGCTCGATCGCGCCGTCAGCCACCCTCAGCCGGTAGAGACGGCGCCCATACGGCTCGGCCCCGAGCGGAGTGCGCGCCTCCGAGCTGTACACGAGCGTCTCCCCGTCCGGAGAGAAATCCGGCATCTGGTCGTCCTGCGGATCGGAGTTGAGCTGCCGGAGCTTGCCCGTCGCCAGCTCGAGCAGGTAGATGTCCGTGGACACGCCGCGCATGCCGGAGAAGGCCAGCGTCTTCCCATCGGGCGAGAAGGCGGGCTGCGAAGCCGCCCTCAGGCCCGGGAGCCGGATGCGCCTGAGCGAGCGCCTCCGGAGGTCGTAGAGGGCCATGAAGTCCCGATGGTTCTTGGTGCCGGCGAAGGCCAGCCATCTCCCGTCGGGGGAGATCGCCAGGGCCCGAGAGAGGTCCGCGAAATTCCCCATGGGTAGATTCTCGACCCGGAGGTCGTGGGAGACCAGGCGCGTCAGCCCGCGGGTGGCCAGGTCCATGAGCATGACCGCCACTGGATGTCCGTCGCGCGTGGAAAGGAACGCCATGCCCTTGCCGTCCGGAGTGAACACGGGAGAGCTGTTGTACTCCGGGATCCCCGAGCTTCCCGTCGTCAGCCGCTCCCCGTACGCCGCGGGCTCCTGGAGCCGCTCCACGCGCACCTGTCTCCCGTAGCGCTGCTTCTCGTATTCGCGCCATCTCCGGTCCAAGGCGAATACGTCCTGCCCGATGATGTCCTGCAGTACGGAGCTCGTCTCGAAGCCCGACTCCCATCTCTTGATGAGGCGCTGCACGGTCCCGCGCCCGTATTCGCTCTCCAGGAACGCCATGGCCATCGCGCCGGACTCGTACGCCAGACGGATCTGGTGCGGTTTGAGATGGCTGAAATGCTCCAGCTTCCAGAGCGGGATGAGGCCGTCGGAAGTGGCCGCATCGCGGAGAATGACCTCGCCCGGCGCCTCATTGATCCCGCGGGTGTAGAACTCGGGCATCCCCTCTATCACCCACAGCGGGTAGACGAGAGTCTTCACGATCCGGCCCGACTTCCAGAACCCCGAAAGCAGGATGCGGTACTGGAAGATATGCGTGAGTTCGTGGCCGATGACCTCGTCGAGCCACTTCAGGCTTCCGTTGTGGTGGACCATGAAGCGGTCCTTGAAGGCCTCGGTCACGCCGCCGGTCCCGTCCCCCACGTCGACGATGGTGGACTGCTCCATGTCATTGGCGCTCGCGTAAAGGAAGAAAGGACGGCGCTCCTCGAAGCCGACATCGAGCCATCTCTGAAGACCCGTATAATGCCGCTCCAGGACCTCGGCCGCGAACGGCACGAGCGGCTCCGACTCCGTGTAGTAGTGGATGTCGAAATGTTCGGTCGAGCGGACCCGCCACTCGAAACCGCGGACCCGGACCTGGTTCTGCCCGAAGTCCTGGGAAGAAGAGACGACGGGGAAGGCTAAGAGCAGTACGACGAGCGCCCCAATCACTCCCCTTCCGGGTTCAGGACCTGCCCGAGCGTCAAGGGAGGCGCGCCCCGCAGATACTGCGCCATGCGCTTGCGCTCCTGGATGGCGTCGTGGCGGCGGATCGAGATCGCGACCTCGAAAGTCGAGGAGTGCACGCCCGTCACGATGCCCTCCACCGCTTCGCCCTGCTTGGGCCAGATGGGGGGAAGGTTCGCTTCCCGGTCGTGGTGGCGCGTCTGCGTGGGGTCTCCCCCCTCGGTCGGGAGCTCCGCCACGGGGCAGAAGGCGATGTCGCCCTTCGATAGCTTGATGCGGACACCCTCCTTGAGCACCTCGGTCACGGTCCCCTTCACCACGCTCTTGATGGGGTACTTCTTCCGCACGGCCTCTCCGGGATGCGGGGTCAGCTGCTTCATGCCCAGAGAGATGCGCTGCTCTGCCGGCTCCACCTTCAGGACCCGGACGCGGACCTTCTGCCCGCGCTCGAGCTTGGTCATCACGGCCTGCGGCTCCTTCCAGGCGACGTCCGCCGGCGCCACCAGCCCCTCCAGCCCCCCGATATCGACGAATATCCCGTTCTCGGTGACTCGATTCACCCTTCCGATGCGGATTTGCCCGACCTTGAGCTCCTCGAGAAGCTTCTCCTTGCGCTTCTTGGACTCCTCTTCGAGGACCGCGCGCCGCGAAACGATGACCTGCCCCTTCTCCTTGTTGACCTCGATCACGTAGCAGCGTACTCCCATGCCGAGCATGGTCTCCGGCTTGCGTACCGGCCTCACGTCGGATAGGGAGGATGGCATGAACGCCGTCAGACCGGAGAGGTCCACCAGGAAGCCCCCCCGCACGGAGGAGAGGACCTTTCCCCGCACGCGCGCTTTCTCCTCGAAAGCCCTCACCGCCTGGTCCCAGCCGAGGCGCCAGCGGGCCTTCGCGGTGGAGAGCTCGGTGGGGATGTCTCCACGGCTGCGCCGGACCAGCACGGCCGGCACGCGGCGTCCCACGGTCGGAGCGGCGTCCTTCGGGAACTCCGAGGCGGGGATGAACCCCTCGCTCTTCTCGCCGATATCCACCAGGACCCGGTCGGCGGACACCTGCACGACCTTCACCCAGACCACCTCGTGGTTCATGAGCTTCTCATGGAAGGCCGCATGCTCCTCCAGGAGGCTGGCCATGCTCTGGCCTTCGGGCTCGCCTTCCGGCGGCTGTTCCTGCTCCGTCTGGTCCTTCGGGTCCTCGACGGCGTCGATCTCAACGGTCATGGTCTCTCCTCGCACGCTCAAAGGGCGTAGATCGCCTGCAGCACACGGTCCGCGAACTCCTGGTACGACTCCCGTTCTCCGTCCCCCCCGAACATCATCGAACGGCCGAGCGTCACCCGGAACGGATCCATCCCGAAAAGGAGTTCCGTATTCCGCACCCGCAAGGGGACGACGGGCGCTCCGCTCGCCTTGGCCAGGTAGCCGACTCCCGGCTTGGCCCGGCTCACGCGGCCCGGCTTCTGCCGCGTGCCTTCCGGGAATATCACCATGCATCCCTCGGACTCCAGGAGCCTCAACACCGCCCGGATGGCTCCGGTGTCCCCGCGGCCGCGGTCCACCGGGATCGTCCCCCAGCTCCTCAGGATCATGCCGAAGGGCTCCGGCCGGAGCAGTTCCCGCTTGGCCAGGTAGTGCGGGAACCGCAGGCGGCTGACGGACATCCCGATGATCGGAGGGTCCAGGACTGAGGAATGGTTGCTCGCCAGGATCACCCTCCCTGAACGGGGGAGGTTCTCGAGTCCCTCCACGAGGACTCCACGATGCAGGACCGTGGCAAAAAATCTGGCCAAAGAGGTCGCGACCCGGTACTGGAGCGAATGGGAGGCCCAGTCCTCTTTCACTTTCACCGTCGGCGGACGGTCCACGGCGATCAATATCCCCCCTTCTTTCTGACGAGCCTCAGTATCCGCCCGGCGACTCCCTGCAGGGTCAGTGCGGTGGAATCGATCACGACAGCGTCCGCGGCCTGACGCAGGGGATTGATCCGCCTCTGCAGATCGTGGCGGTCGCGTTCGACGATCGCACGCCGGATGTCGCCGAGCCGGACCTTGTGCCCCTGGGAACGCAGCTGCCGGGTGCGTCGGGAGGCGCGCTCATCGATGGATGCGTCCAGATAGATCTTGAGCTCCGCGTCCGGGAAGACGTTCGTCGCGATGTCCCGCCCCTCCATCACGATGCCGCCGTCGCGGCCCAGCCGGCGCTGGAGCATGCGAAGATGACGTCGGACCCCCGGGACCCCCGCGATGGCGCTCGTGTTCCGGCTCACCCGCTCGTCCACGATATGCTTCGACACGCTCTTCCCATCCAGGGTCGTGCGGATGATGACGCCTTCGGGGCCCGTCTCGAAGCCCCACCGAAGCCGTCTGGCCAGAGCGGTCAAGGCTCCGCCGTCCTCCAGATCCGCCTTCTCCTCCAGCGCCTTCCATGTCAGCGCCCGGTACATCTCCCCGGTGTTGATGAACTTGTAGCCCAGCCGTTTCGCCACGAGGCAACCGACGGTGGACTTACCCACCCCGGCGGGGCCGTCGATGGCGATCACTAACTTCTTCCTCATGCGGAGACCCCGATGAAGGCCAGCATGCCGTCGGGGCGTCCCTCCCGGCGGTAGGAGAAAAAGTCCTCAGGCCGGCACATCGTGCAGGCGTCCGACACGGAGATGTTCCCCGGCTGCACTCCCGACTCCACGAGTTGCCGGCATATCTCGGCGGCCAGGTCCAGACGGCCGTCGTGCACGTTCTCCGGACGGAATCGGGCGGCGACCTCGGGCCCCACGCGGTAGCAGCAGGCCCTGGCATGGGGCCCGATCGCGGCCGCCAAAGCGTCCGGAGCGACACCAAGCCCGCGCATCGCCTCCACGGCCGAGCGCCCCATCCCGGCGGCGGTGCTCCGCCAGCCGGCGTGGATGGCTCCGACGGCCCTGCCGCGGAGGTCCCACATCAGGATAGGCTGGCAATCGGCCACGTACACGCCGACGCAGAGTCCTGGGATGTCGCTCACCCAGCCGTCTCCCTCCGAGCGGACGGCATCGGCTCCCTCCGCGACGCGTACCACGGTCCCGTGGACCTGCTTGAGGACCGCGACCTCCCCACCGACAGCGAGGCGGCGCCTCGCAGTGTCCCGCATGTCTCCCAGCCTGCGATGGGTGAACCCGTGGAAGATCCCGGCCTTCGATAAACGCGGCTCCCGGAAGATCCCGCCCTCCTCCCGCCAAGCGCAGACCGGGAGAGCGGGAAGGAGCTCAGACTTTGGCATACGCCTTCGCGTCCTCCGGCGTCCGCGGCTTCATCTTCGGCGGCTTGCGCAGCGGCCGCACCCACTTGGTGAAGCTCGAGGGCTTCAGGCTGTACTCATGGATCAAGCGGGCCACCTCGGGGATGGGGATGAAGCTCTCCCAGTTCAGGCGCAGGATGCGCACTCCGGCGCCCTCCATCTCCGCGATGAACTCCTCGTAGTTCTCCTTGAGCATCTTGAGATAGTCCAGGGTGATGGTCTGCTCCATGACGCGGCCGCGGAGCCCGATGCGGTCCATCGCGGTCTCGGGCCTGCAGTCCAGATAAATGAGGATCTGCGGGAAAACCAGCTCGCGCAGGACCATGTTGTCGAACAGGTCGAGGTAGGTGTTGTAATCCAGGTCCGAGATGAGCTTGTCCGGGTGGCGGTTGAGCATCCGGGCGAAGATCGTGTCCTCCCAGATGGTCCGGTCCTGCACCACGCCCCGGATCTTGCCGAGGCTGATCCGCGTCACGAACTCCCGGTGCTGGCGGAAACGATGGTTCAGGAGCCAGACCTGCATCATGGTCCCGAACCCCTTCATGTCCTTGTAGAACGACTCGAGATAGGGGTTGCCGTCCACCTCCTCCAGGACGGCCTCGAAGTTGAGAGCCGCGGCCAAGTCCTGGGTCAACGTGGACTTCCCCACTCCGATGGTCCCCGCGATGCCGATATAGCCTTCTGCGAACATTGGGTCCTCGCTGTTACCGCGATTCGATCAGTACGCCTGAAAACGGCTCTTACCGCGCAGCAAAAAGTCCGGTTGAGCCTTCGGCTCAGCCCGACCTGACCTCCTGTTCGATACCGCGCATCGCCAGCTTGACGTCGTCCGGGTTGCTGGCCGCATCGAGGATGTCCGCCTCCTTGACGAGCCCGTCCTTGTAGAGCTTGACGAGGGCCTGGTTGAAGGTCTGCATGCCGTAGAACTGCCCCTTGCCGATGGCCTGGCTGATCCCCGCCGAAGAGTTGTCCTCGATCTGCTTCTTCACGTGGCCCGTTACGATCATGACCTCCACCGCGGGGATGCGTCCGCCCTTGGTGCATGGCAGCAGGCGCTGGCTCAGGACCGCTTTCAGGCTGTCCGCGAGCTGGATGCGCATGAGCGACTGCTGGTGGGGGGGATAGAGGTCGATGACGCGCGTGACGGTCTGGACCGCGTCGATCGTATGAAGGGTGCCGAAGACCAAGTGGCCGGTCTGGGCCGCGGTGATGGCGGCGGAGACGCTGTCCGCATCGCGCATCTCGCCCATCAGGATCACGTCCGGATCCTGGCGCATGGCCATTTTCAGGGCCTCGTGATAATCGTACGTATCCTCCCCGATCTCACGCTGGCTGATGATGGACTTCTTGTCCTTGTGCACGAACTCGATGGGGTCCTCGATGGTCAGGATGTGGTCCGAGCGCGTGGAGTTGATGTAGTCGATCATGGCGGCCAGGCTCGAGGACTTCCCGGATCCGGTGATGCCGGTGACGAGGACCAACCCGCGCTGGTTGTCCGCGATCTTCTTCACCGTTCCGGCCGGAAGCCGGAGCTCCTCGATGGTCGGGATCTTCATGCTGATGTAGCGGATGGCCAAGGAGAGCTTGCCCATGCGCCGGAACGCGTTGACGCGGAAGCGCGCCACCTCGCCCACCTGGAAGGAGAAGTCCGCCTCCTGACGCTCCTGGTATATCTTCTTCGCGCGATCGCTGGCGACCTGCTGGAGCATCTTCTCCACATCCGCCTGGGAGAGGACGTCCGGGGCGATCGGTTCCAGGTCGCCGTCCACCCGGATGTAGGCCGTAGCCCCCGCCCGGACATGCAGGTCGCTTGCGCGCCTGTTCACCACCGTCTGAAGCATCGTTTGAAGATCCATAATAAGCTCTCCCCTTGTGTCCGAATGGCCTATCTGAGCTTCCGAAGCTTCCACCTCGTGAACGCCGGCTTGGACAATTCCTCCGCGGTCGGCGCCTGGGCGTGGACCGGCACATCGCCGCCCGCAGGGCGCCGCTCCCCCCCCTGGGTCAGCCGGCCGAACGTACGGGCCGAGCGCGCCTTCCGGGCGGGGAATCCCGTCGCGATGACGGTGACGCGCAGACGCTGCCCCATCTCCGGATCCTCGGCATGGCCCATCTTGATCTTGGCCTCCGGGCTGGCCACCCCATGGATGTAGCGCATCGCCTCGCTCATGTCCGAGAGCGTCATGCGCTTGTCTCCGACGAAGTTCACGATGACTCCCCTGGCGCCCTCGATCGAGACGTTCTCCAAGAGAGGCGACGCGACCGCCTTGCGGGCCGCCTCCACGGCGCGGTTCGGGCCCTCGGACTCCCCGACGCCCATGAGAGCCTCCCCGGCGCCGGTCATGATGGCTTTGATGTCGTTGAGGTCCATGTTGATGTTGCCGGACCTCGTGATGACGTCGGAGATCGACTGGATGGCCTGTCTGAGCACGTCGTCCGCCATCCGGAAGGCCTCGCTTGCCGGAGTGGCCTCGCTGCTGATGTCGAGGAGCCGGTCGTTCGGGATGACGAGGATCGCGTCCACGCTGGCGCGCAGCTCCCGGATCCCGCCGTCGGCCAGGCTGGCTCTAAGCTGGCCCTCGAAGTGGAACGGCCGCGTCACGACTCCCAGCGTCAGCGCGTTGGCCTCGCGCGCCAGCTGCGCCACCAGCGGCGCCGAACCCGTGCCGGTCCCGCCTCCCATGCCCGCCGTGATGAACACGAGGTCCGCCCCGGCCAGCACCTCGCGGAGCCGCTCCTTGGATTCCTCGCTGGCCAGGCGCCCTTTCTTGGGATCGCCCCCGACCCCGAGCCCGCGGGTGAACTCCTCGCCGAGCTGGATGCGGACGTGCGCTTTGCTCGAACGCAGCGCCTGGGCGTCGGTGTTCGCGGCGAGGAGCTCCACGCCTTCCACGCCGGCCTCCACCATCCTGTTGATGGCGTTGCCCCCGGCTCCGCCAAGGCCGATGACCTTGATGACGGCCGGTTCCCGCTTAAAGTCCTCTTCGCAGCGGATGCGCACCATGTCAGAAGATATCCTTGATGAAGCCCCGGGCGCGCTTCACCCAGCGCATCTCCGGCCGGCGCGAGAGGCTCATCGAATCCTGGAGCCCCGCGTGCGGGTAGCAGACAAGGCCCAGGGCGGTCGAATAGACCGACCCCATGAGGGCCTCCGAGGCCGTCACGCTGTCCGGGTGAGCCAGGCCCAGCCGAGCGGGCATGCTGAGGACCGCCTCCACCGCGTCGGTCATGCCCTTGAGCATGGCCCCGCCTCCGCTCACGATGGCTCCCCCGGGGACGACGAGGTCCGCGAAGTTGGAATTCTGCACCTCTTCACCGACGTACGTGAACATCTCCTCGACGCGCGGCAGGATGATGTTCATCAAGGTCGAGTTCTTGACCCGGTGGGCGGTCCGGCCGTCCACCCCCTTGAACTCGATCTCCACGTCGCCGTTCATGTGCTTGGAGTGGGCCACCCCGTACTCCAGCTTGATCCTCTCGGCCGTCGGGGTGTTCGTGCGCAGCCCGACCGCGATGTCCCGTGTGATGAAGTCGGACCCGATCGCCAGCTCCTTGGAGAACTTGACCGCTCCCTCGGCGTAGATGCCGATGGAGATGGACTGCCCCCCCACGTCCACGAGGAGCGAGCCGAGGTCGCGCTCCTCCGGCGTGACCAGGAACTCCCCGAGCGCGAGCAGGCTGTAGACCGTCTCGACGACCTCGAAGCCCGCCTCCGCGACCGCCTTGGTGAGGTTGTTCAGGTGGCTGCTCGAGGCCGTGACGATATGGACGTCCACCTCCAGCAGAGACCCCTCCATCCCCACCGGATCCGGGACGCCCTTCTGCCGGTCGAGGGAAAAACTCTGCGGGATGACATGCAGGATCTCCCGATCGCTCGACATCGGGATGGCCTTCGCGGTCTCGATCACCGCCCGCACGTCGTCCGCCGTGATCTCCTTGTCGGTCCGGGCGATGTTGTAGGCCCCGTGGTTGTTGAACGACTGCAGATGGCTCCCCCGGATGCCTAGGTGGAGGCCGTGCACCATCTGTTTCGCGTCCTCCTCGGCCTTCTCCACGGCGAGCCGGACGGCGCGAGCCGTCTCGTTGATGTTCACCACCACCCCGCCTTTCAGGCCCCGGCAAGCCACCGTGGCCCCTCCCATCACATGCATGCCGCGCCCTTCGGGATCCGGGGAGCCGATCACGCAGGTGACGCGCCCCGAGCCCATATCCAATCCCGCCATGATCTCCGGTTTAGCCATTATCTCACCCGAACGAATATCTTGCCGTCCTCGAAATGCTTGAGGTCCGCGGTCAAGGTCCGGCCGAATCGTGGTTTCGCGTCCGCGAGGACCTGCCTCAGGCGCGCGAGTTTCTCTTCCGTCCATCCCGACTTTCCCCACAACAGCCGGGTCCCGTCCGCCAGCTGCAGCGCCCATCCATCCCCCGGCTCATAGGCCGCCTCCAGGAGCGCGGCGGGCACGGCGTCGGGACCGGAAACGGCCTTCAGCAGATCGGCCAGGCCGCCGAGCTCGGCGTCCGGGGGCTTGCCGCCGATGTCCACGAGCGGAAGGCCATCGACCGACGCTTCCGCCCACGGAGGGTCGAACACCACGCCGTTCTCCCAGAGCAGGCCGGCGGGCTTCCCTTTCGACGCCGTGCGCGCCAGGGGCCTGCGCATGGAGGCGTGCAGACTCACTCGATGGTCGGCCCAGGACCGGGAATAATCGAGGTCCCCCAGGCAGGGGAAGCGCTCCAACAAGGATCGGCAGACCCGGCGCGGCCGCGCCACGCCCCAGATGTCGCCCGGACGCCACCCGATCGCATCCCGCAGGACCCAGGCGACGGCCTCAGGGACTCCGTCGAATTCGAGCGCATCCACGCGAGCCAGCCGCGACAGCGGGGCCTGCGCCCGGCCGGGGAGCCGCTCCATCCGGGGGATCATCCCGCGGACCACGAACGTCGCTCCCGCGATCAGGAAGACTACTGCAGCGCCAGCCGCGAAGAGACCGCGTCTCTTCTGCTGGACTCTAGGCCTGGGACGGACACGATATCGTTTCACAAAGACACGCCGCGCCGACCGGACCCGCCAGTCAGCGCAGATATTCTCCGACGACCTGCATCTCGAGCTCGAGTTCGACGCCGGAACGGGCCCTCACCGCCCCCCGGACGGCGTCCACGAGGCTCAGCACATCGCTGGCCTGCGCCCCTCCGGTGTTCTCGATGAAATTGGCGTGCACCGCGGAAACCCTGGCCCCGCCGACCCTCGCCCCCTTCAGACCCGCCTCTTGGATCAGCTTGCCGGCGAATCGTCCCGGAGGATTCTTGAAGGTCGAGCCCACTGTGAAGGCCTGGTATGGTTGGGTTTCCCGCCGTCTACGTCGATACTCTTGAACTCGTTCGATTATATCAACTTTATTTCCTGGTTTCAATTTCAGGGCCGCGCCGAGGATGAGCCGCTCGCCGAGGCTGCTGGACCGATACCCGAACCGCAGGCGGGAGCGGGGGATGCGAGCCGACTCGAGGCCGGCGGGTTCGAAGACCTCCACCCGGCGGACGAGCCCTCCGATCCCGGACTCGCGCGCGCCCGCGTTCATGACCAACGCGCCCCCGATCGTCCCCGGGATGCCGGTCAGGGGCTCGGCTCCGGCCAGGCCGCGGAAGACGCACCAGCGCACCAGGTGTTCCACCCGGGTCCCGGCGCCGACCCACACCCCGTTTTCGCCCAACGGATCGATCGCCTCGAAAGCCCCTCGGAGCCTGAGGACGAGACCTCGGATCCCCCCGTCCAGGACCAGAAGGTTCGAGCCTCCACCGAGGAAGAAAAGGGGGAGGTCCGCACGTCCGGCGAGAGCGTGGATCCGCTTGAGGTCCGTCCAGTGCTCCACCTCGATGTAGGCATCCGCCGGCCCGCCGATCCGGAAGCTGGTATGCCGGCTCATCGGCTCGTCGAACCGGGCCTCCGGGAACATCCCGCGCAGGCTCCTGCGCCACGCGACGCTGCCGGAGGCGCTCAGGGCTTGAGTTTCCCCTCGCGGACGAAGCGCTCCACATCCTCGTCGCCGATCGAGAAGGCCTCGAGCCATTCGAGGTCTCCCCCGTCGCGCGCCGCTTCCCCCTCGGGCTCCCCCGCGTCCTCTTCGATGCCGCGCACCGCGGCCGGGTCGCTGGAAGCGGCCGTCTTCTTCGACTGGCCGCGCGTCTTGCCCAGCTCTTGGGAAGCCTTCTTGACGCCCTTCTTGACCTTATCGAAGAACCCCGCCCACGTCAGCGTCCTCGCGGCGAGAGCCGTCGCGAGCGCGGCGGCGAGCAGGGTCAGGAGCCTCTGCGGGCGTGTCGCACGGATCGCAAGCATGCGCGTATTGTAACAAAAAGATACTTGTTGCGGAACGTCTTCTCCCATAAACTCGTAATAGAGACCTCCCGCATATGCGCGCCATGCGCTGGGGGCTGTTGCTGTCTGCCGTCATCCTCGGCTGGCCAAGGGCCGCCGGGGCGGCGTCGTTCGTCCAAGACGACTGGCAGGCGGGAGCGGCCCCGGGCTCGACGACGAGCGCCAGGTCCGGATGGAACGCCTACGAATCGCAGGATGGCGCCGTGGTGGTGCAGAGCACCGGGATCCAAAGCACGCATGACGTCACGGATACCTGGTCGCAGACCGACGACGGCTCCGCGGATACGGGGTTCAACAGGACCGGCCGCATCCTGAGCTCCGCCGCGGTCTCCGGCTCCGGGATCGACGCCCAGGTCCGCCTGTCGACCTCCGAGCTCGTATCGGTCAGCACCACTCCTCTCCCGGAGGCCCGCGGCGGCATCTCGGCCGCGTACCATCCCGCCAGCGGCTGGACGTTCCTCTTCGGCGGGATCGGGCCGGACGGGTCCGCGTCGAAATCCATCCTGAAGTACGACGGGATCAGCAACACGCTCCTGGACACCGGCAAGACCCTTTTCAGCGAACGCGGGGATACGGGCGCGGCCTACCATCCCGGCCTCGACCGGATGTTCATCTTCGGAGGCTCGAGCGGCACCACCTACAGCCTGCAGATACTGGAATGCGACCCCTCCGACGCCGACACCTGGCCCGTCACTCCTCTCCCCGCCCCGCGCTCCCGGGTCTCCGTCGTCTATCATCCGGGCACGCAGAGGATCTACGCCTTCGGGGGAGAGAGCAGCGATCCGCCCTTCTTCGACGAGATCGTCGAGTACGACCCTCCCCCCAGCGACGCCGCGGTGGTCATGTCCACGCGCCTGCCGACCGGCCGTTCCTCGTCGGCTGCCGCCTACCATCCGGGGACCGGCCTCATCTATCTCTTCGGCGGGACGAGCGCATCGGGCGAGCTCGCCGAGATCGTGGCCTACGACCCGGTGCAGGACAGCCGCACGGTGATGGGGGCGGCGCTTCCAAGCCCCCGCTCCGGCATGACGGCCGCCTACCATCCGGAGACGGGCAAGATCTATCTCTACGGCGGCTCCACGGACGGCCTCGGCCCCACGGACCAGGTCCTCGAATTCGACGCCGTGGCGGACACCGTCATCGCCCGGCCCGTCCCTCTGCCTACGGCCCGCGGCGGCATGGCCGCGGTCTACGACACGATGCGCTCCGGCGTCTTCCTTTTCGGAGCCTCCACGGGAACGCCCGCGGATTTCGACGAGATACTGAGTCACCTCATGGTCACTTCCGGGACCTATGTCTCTTCGGTCTTCGACATCGGCAACATCGGGATACTCGGAGCCCTCTCCTATCATCCCGCCTCGCAGTTCAGCCCGTCGGTCGAGCTGACGGTCGGTTTCCGGGCCGGCCCGACGCCGACCCCGGATGACAGCTGGACCCCCGCGGGCCAGGGGTTCGTCTTCGTCCCCAATGGCGGCACGCTCAGCTATCTGAACAGCCCGCCCAACCGCTACGTGCAGTACGTGGCCACCTTCACCACGACCGAGCTCTCCACGAGCGCCGTCCTCGACGACATCAGCATGACCTACAGCCACACCGCGGCGAGCGCGACGCTCATCTCCAACGCCGTGGACACCCTCAGCGACTACAACATGTTCCGGCAGATCCGCTGGCAGGGCAGCTTCCCGTCCGGGACCACGGTACAGTTCCAACTGCGCACGGCGCCGGACAGCGGAGGGTACCCCGGAGCCTGGAGCGACTGGCTCGGCCCGACATCGGCGGCCGATTACTACACCAGCTCCTCCGGAGCGGATCCGGTCCATCCGAGCCATGGGGACGCGGCGGACGACCGCTGGTTCCAATACCGCGCGAGGCTGCTCTCCTCTCTCACGCTCAACGCCCCGGCGGTGTCCACGGTCACGGTCTCCTTCGACTTCAAGCCCGACCCCCCGGTCCTGCTCCCCATGACCCCGGACAGCACCACCCAGATCACGCTCGAGTGGACCGACGGCTCGACGAACGAGGATGGGTTCTGGATATCGACCGGGACCACGCCCAACCCGGCGGGCGCGGACCGCTTCGCGCCCACGACGGACCAAGCCGGCAGCGGAGGCGGCTATTCCATCGTCCTCACCGGCCTATCGCCCAACACCCCCTATTTCGCCAGGGCCCGTTCCTACATCTCGCCGCCCATCGGCCTCTACTCCGATTTCTCCAACGAGCGCAACACCTTCACGTTCGCGAACCCCCCGGTGTCCCTGGCCGTGTCCGAGGTCCATCTCTCGAGCTTGACGCTCGCATGGGGCCGGAACTCCAACCCCCTCAACACGCCTTACGAGATATCGGTCTCCACGGATGATTTCGTCGCGCATTTCTCCACCCCGGTCCCGTTCGCCAGCGGCTTGATCGCCGACTCGACCACGCTCTACGGCCTCGCTCCCGGCACGACCTACACCCTCCGGGTCCGCGCGCAGAACGGGAACACGGTGCCGACGGACTTCGGCAGCCCCGTCTCCACAGCGACCACGCCGGAACCCCTGGCCGGCCTGTCGGTGTCCGCGACCGGGATATCCTCGGTCTCCTGGAGCTGGGCCGCGAGCGGGCCCGCCGCCAGGTACCGCATCTACGACGCAGCCACCACCGGCTTCCTTTCGGATACCGCGCTGACGTCCTTCGACAAGACGGGCCTCTCCACGAACACGGCCCACGGGATCCGCGTGCAGCCCTATACCTCCTCGGAAGCGGGGAGCCTGAGCCCCCCGGTCACGGGCTACACTCTCGCGGCGGCGCCGGCTTGGTTCCCCGCGCAAGCCGTGTCGAGCACGACGATCGGTCTGGCTTGGGACGCGGCCGGGAACCCCGGCACGACGCCCTATGAGCTCTCCCTGTCCACGGACGGCTTCGCGGCCCATTTCTCCACGCCGATCGCCTTCTCCCAGGCGTACTACGCCTTGACCGCGACGGCCTCCGCGCTCCAGGCGGGGACCACCTATCAGCTCCGCGTGCGGGCCCGCAACGGGGATTCCGTGGTCACGGAGTTCAGCGCGATCCTGACGACCCCGACGCTGCCCGGCACGGTCGCCGGTCTCTCGACCGCGACCGTCGGCGTCTCCTCGCTGGCCTGGGCCTGGGTCGGCACCGCCGGACCGGCGGTCAGCGCCTACGAGCTGCGGCGGGCCTCGGACGGAGCCCTCATCGCCCTGACGAGCGGCACGGCCTTCGTCGAGACCGGTCTCTCCACGAATTCCATCTACGGGCTGCGGGTCCGAGCCCTGGATGCGGCGGGGGCCGGCGCGCTCTCCCCCGCGGCCACGAGCTACACCCTGGCCGCGTCCCCCGCAGGCACGACGCTCTCCGAGGTCCACCCCTCGAGCGCGACCCTGAGGTGGGACGCGCGGGGCAATCCCGCCTACACGCGCTACGAGCTCTGGCACGCGACGGGCACGACGCCATCGGCGCCTCTATTGACCGTGACGACCGACAACTACACGGGCACGGGCCTCAAGGGAGGGGCCACGCACTATTTCCGCGTGCGCGCCTTCAACGAGGACGGCCTGGCCACGGGCTTCGACGTCGAGGTCAGCACCTTCGTGACGGGTTCTCCCCCCATGCCCCCGAGCGCTTTCCGCGCCGTCCCCGCGGGAGGCGCCCGCATCCTGCTCGAGTGGACCGTCTCGCCCACCACGACAGTGGTCCAGTACAACATGTACTACGACGCGGGGTCCGGGGCCATCGATTACGGGGTGACCTACACGACCGTGCCGGGAGGCACGACGTCCTACCTGACGGCTCCGCTCGCCGCCGGAGTCACCTACTGGTTCGGGCTCCGCTCCCAGGACGAGCTCGAGCAGGAGGAGACGAACCGCGACGTGACGGCCATGGCCGCGGCGATCGTCGCCTTCGCCGGACCCAGCGCCGCGGTGAGCACTCCGCCGCCGAACCGCAGGCTCGGAGGCGACCGTCTGACCGTCTCCGCGCGCCTCCTCTACGGGACGCCGGAGGAGGTCTCCGAGGTCCTGTTCCAGTACAAGGCCGCGGCGGCCGCGGCCTGGACCGACCTGCCCCCGCTCGAGGAGAGACATCCGAACCCCGCCGCGCACCAGCCGTTCTCCACGTTCTGGGACGCCAGCCTGCTCCCGGACGGGCTCTACCATCTCAGGGCCGTGGCCAAAGGCTTGTCCGGGAACGCGGATCCGAACCCGTCCGTCGTCCAGGTCGAGCTGCTCGCCGCCGACCCGGACATCTCCGAGACCCTCCTGGCCCCGGGCCGCGCGCGCAAGAGCGTGCGCGTCTACGACGGGGCTCCGACCGAGCTCGAGATGACGGACATCCTCTCGGACGTGGTCACCCGGATAGGGCTCGCCACCGCGGCCATCACCGTGGAGACGACGTTCCTGGACGTGGAGAACGATCCCCTCGGCATCCCCTCGGTCCCCCGCGACTACGCGGACCCGTCCATCATGCGCTCCATCTCGCTGAGAAGCGGCGCTCTGTGTCCCGGCAAGACGCTGTCCATGCGCTTCTCCCACCTGGACCGGGACGGCGACAACCGGGTGGACGGCACCGGCGTGCGCGCGGACAACCTCGCGATCTTCGCCTACAGCGCCTCGAGCCAGGCCTGGCGCAAGGATTTCGCGAGCTCCGTGGAACCGGACGAGGAGCTCAGCGTGAGCGCCGCCACCCCGCACCTAAGCCTCTTCGCCGTGTTCTCCCCGGCGTCCGAGGACTTGAACGCGGTCCGGGTCTATCCGATCCCCTACAAACCGAACGGGACGGACCCGAATGAGGGCAAGCCCTATTCGCCGGGAGACCAGACCTCCGGGCTCATATTCGACGGCCTCACCCAGCGGGCGAGCGTCCGCATCTACACGGTGACGGGATCGCTCGTGTGGGAGAGCGCGCCCGAGAACACCGGCGGGCTCATCCGATGGGACGCCCGGAACGGCGACAGGAACGACGTGGCGTCCGGGGTCTATTTCGCCGTGATCTCGAGTGAGGGGATGAAGCCGCTCGTGAGGAAGATCGTGGTGCTCCGATGAGACGCCTCCTGACCGCGGCGGCGGCGCTGTGCCTGGCGGGGACGGCAGGCGCGGCCCGCTACGCCGGGGGAGACCCGTTCGAGTTCCTGTTCCTGGACGCGGGAGCCCTGCCCGCGTCCCTGGGAGGCGCCTTCGCCGCGGTCGGAGACAACGCCGACTCCCTCGCCTACAATCCCGCGGGGCTGGGCTTCATGGACGGCAGCCACGCCTCCTTCCTGCACAACGCGCACTTCCAGGGGGTGAGTCGGCAGAGGCTCGCCTTCGCCCACGACTCAGGCTGGGCCTTGGGCGCGGACCGCTTGAGCTACGGCGACGTCCGGCGCACCACGCTCTCGAACCCGACCGGCGCCGGCCTCGACGACTTCACGCCTTCGGCCGCGGCGTTCTCGGCCGGGTTCGGGACCTGCTTCCTCGACGAGGGTCTCGCGCTCGGGATCGCGGCCAAGCACATCCGCGAGACCCTGGACTCGGTCCGGACCGCGGCTTGGGCCGCGGACGCCGGCATGCAGCTCCGGTTCGAGGACCCGACCCTCCTGCTGGGGATGTCCGTGCGGAACATGGGGCCCAAGGTGAAGACCATCGCCAAGCCGGAGCCGCTCCCCCTCGACGTGGCGCTGGGCGCGGCCACGCGGTTGCGCGCCCTCGGCTTTCCGCTGGGTCTGCTGCTCGACGTCGACAAGGTGCCCCAGGGCCGGGTCACGGCCCACTTCGGGATGGACTTCGAGGCGATGCCGGGAGTGGCGCTGCGCTTGGGCTACAACGCCCGCAACGACGCCGGGCTGGGCTTGACCGCCGGCTTCGGCCTGGCGATGAAGGCCTTCACCATGGACTACGCCATCGTCCCGTACGGAGCCCTGGGCTACTCCCACCTCATCAGTCTCGGCGTTCGCTGGGGGAAGGAGCCCGAGAAAGCGGCCCGGCAGATGTACAGGCCCGTTTATCCTGCCTATCCGGAATAAGTTGTATAATCGCCATCCGTCGTCAGAGTGAGCCCGTAGCTCAGCTGGTAGAGCACGCGCCTTTTAAGCGTGGGGTCGAGGGTTCGAGTCCCTCCGGGCTCATGGAGACGCCTCTATCGTCTATCGGTTAGGACACCACCCTTTCAAGGTGGAGAGCCGGGTTCGATTCCCGGTGGAGGCACACTCTGATATAATTTCGCGACTATGGCTACTCCCTTAAAGCTCGCTCTCTGCGGCGCCGCCGGCAGGATGGGCTTACAGATCGCCGAGCTCATCCGCTCCGACGGGCGGTTCCGCATCGTGGCGGGCATCGATCGCGTCAAGCCTTGGTCCTCCCCGGGAACGGCTCCGGAGGCTTTTCGTCGTGCGGACGTGGTGGTGGACTTCAGCACTGCCGCGGCCAGCATCGTCTTCGCCGCCCACGCGGCCAAGGCCCGCAAACCCATCGTGATCGGCACCACCGGGTTCACGCCCACTCAGCTCAAGGCCCTGAAGGCCGCCTCCAGGAAGGTCGCGCTCCTGCTCTCGCCGAACATGAGCCCGGGCATGAACCTCCTCTTCGCGCTCGCGCGCAAGGCCGCGGCGGTCCTGCCGGACTTCGACGCGGTGGTCTACGAAGTCCACCATGTCCTCAAGAAAGACGCCCCCTCAGGCAGCGCCAAGCGCCTGGCTGAGGCCATCGGGGGAGATGTCCCCACGGTCAGCGCCCGCGCCGGCGACATCGTGGGCGACCACACCGTGCTCCTGGCCGGACCGGATGAAAGGCTGGAACTGGTCCATCGGGCGCACGCGCGACGCGTGTTCGCCCGAGGGGCCCTGCAGGCCGCTCGATGGGTCGCGGGCCGCAGGCCGGGCCTCTACAGCATGGCCGACGCGCTGGGGATCGGATGAACGCCTGGGAACGCTTCCTGGACCTATTCAGCGACACGGAGGACCCGAACGAGCCCGCGTACGACCCGGTACAACTGGGCGGGACCGTGGTCGTCTGCATGGTGGCGATCGGCTGCCTGTACTGGCTCCTATGGACCCTCCTGGTGTTCGAAGGAGGCATCTTCCTCAAGGCGCAGGCCCTTTTCGCCGCAGACGCCGGCGCGGATGCCTTCGAGGGCTGGTTCGGGAACGTAGCGGCTCTGGCGCTGTGCGTCGCAGTCGTCGCCGCGCTGAGGAAGCTGCACGTCAAGACCAAGAGAAAGGCTCCATGAAACGACAAGAGCGAAGGCCGGACTATGATTTCTTCGTATTCGACAAGGGCTCCGACGCCGGCGCCTCCCTGGCGCGGCGCTACCGGAACGCCGTCGCCCGCGCCGCGCGCAGGGCGATCCCCGCTCCCCTGGAAAGCGGCGACCTCACCATCGAGATCATCTACTCGACCCGAGCGGACACGCCCCAGGCGGACATGGACGACATCATCCGGCCCACGCTCGACGCCCTCCGAGGCGTCGCCTTCCGGGACGACAGCCAGGTGCGCTCGGTCACGGCCACGGTGTTCGACAAGGACCAGAACGCGACCCTATCCAAACGCACCGAGCACATAGGCCCGTTCCTCTTCTCGAGCAAGCGGCATGTCTTCCTCATCAGGATCTTCTCGGCGTCGAAGCTCGCGGACTCGGCCGGGGCCATAAAGGCCATGCAGGAGAGCTACGCCCGCTGGCTGCGCCGGCCGGACCGGCACTCGCGCGCCGAGATCCGCGGCAATGACCGCGCCAAGGTCCTTCGCAAAAGCTGAAGACGTCTTCCTCTCCTTGGGCTCGAACCAGGGGGACCGCTGCCGCCGCATACGCAGCGCCCTCCGGGCTTTGGAGCGCCTGCCCCGCACCCGTCTGGCGGCCGCGTCCTCGCTGTATCTCACCTCGGCCGTGGGACCCCGCCAGCGCGACTTCGTCAACGCCGCGGCCCGCATCCGGACGCGCCTGACCCCGCTCGGTCTGCTCGCGGAACTCAAGCGCCTGGAGGCGCGCGCCGGCCGCCGGCCCGGAAAGCGCTGGGGGCCGCGCCCTTTGGACTGCGACATCCTGCTCTTCGGCGCCCGCCGCATCCGGAAGCGCCTGCTCCGGGTCCCCCACCCGCGCATGCGCGGGCGGCGGTTCGTGCTGATCCCGCTCAGCGAACTGCGGCCGTGCCGTTTGAAGGCCCATCCCCAAAATGTTAGATTGCTCGCACCATGTCCAGCGCCAAGGTCACGACGACGAAGCTCGCCGAGATGAAGGCGAAGGGGCGCCGCATCGCGGCGCTCACCGCCTACGACGCCTCCACCGCGCGCCTGCTCAACGAGGCCGGCGTGGACGTCATCCTGGTGGGCGACTCCGTGGGCAACGTCAAGCTGGGCTACGAGAACACCCTCCCGGTCACGGTGGATGAGATACTCCACCACCTGAAGGCCGTCCGACGCGGCAATTCGCGCGCCCTGCTCGTGGCGGACATGCCGTACCTCTCTTATGAGCTCGACATCCCGTCGGCCTTGAGGAACGCCGGCCGGATGGTGAAAGAGGGCGGAGCCGAGGCCGTGAAGGTGGAAGGAGGCAAGGAAGTCGCCCCGGTCATCAAGGAGCTGCTGCGCGTCAACGTCCCGGTCATGGGCCACCTCGGCCTCACCCCGCAGGCGGTCCACCGCTTGGGCGGCTACAAGGTGCAGGGCAGGGATCCCGCGCAGGCCGAGCGGATCGTCACCGACGCCCGCATCCTCGAGGGAGCCGGGGCCTTCGCCATCGTCCTGGAATGCGTCCCCGCGGACCTGGCCGAGGAGATCACCCGCAAGGTCGGCGTGCCCACCATCGGGATCGGGGCCGGCGCGGGCTGCGACGGACAGATCCTCGTCGTCGATGATCTCCTGGGCCTGGGCGAACGCGCCGCGCCGAGATTCGTCAAGCAATACGCCGAGCTCCGCCCGCTCATGCTGGCCGCGGTGCGTCGCTATGCCGACGAGGTCCGGGACGAGAAGTTCCCAGGGCCCGAGCATACCTACGCCTCGGCGCCGTGATGCTCCTCGGGTCCGTCGCCCTCCTCCTCGCAGGGGCCTTCCTCGCCTTCTGCTGGTACGGTTCGAACCTCGTGCTCCATCCGCCCAAGATGCTGGCCATGGAGGTGTTCCCCGAGCGCTTCGGGCTGGCCTATGACAAGGTCTGCTTCCGCGCCAAGGACGGCGTCGAGATCAAGGGCTGGCTGATCCCGGCCCGAGAACCCTCGGGCGGATCCCTGCTCCTCTGCCACGGCTGGGGCGACAACAAGGGGGACCTGCTCGAGCGCCTCCATTTCCTCAGCCGCAGGTTCAATCTTTTCCTATTCGACAGCCGCGGCCACGGGGAGAGCGGCCGAGGGCTCTGCACGCTCGGCTGCCTCGAGTCCATGGACTTCGACGCCGCATTGCGGTTCCTGAAGGACTCCAAGCCGGACTGGGCCGCGCGGCTCGGCCTATGCGGCCTGTCCATGGGCGCGGCCATGGCCGTCCGGGGGATGGCCGAGCACGACGGCGCCTTCCGCTGCGCCGTGCTGGAGGCCCCGTTCGAGTCCATCCACGATGTCGTGGCCCGATTCACATGGTCGCACTATCGCCTCCCCTGCTTCCCGACGACCGGGTGTGTCATGGCCCTCCTGCGCTGGCGCCTCGGCGCCGACCCCGAGCCCTACAGCCCCGTCTACCATGTGCGGCGCCTGCCTCCCATCCCATTGCTCTTCATCGCGGGAGAGCGGGACGGCCTCATGCCCGAAGCCGTCGTGCGCCGGCTTTCCGAGGCCGCGCCGGGGCCGAAGGAGCTCTGGGTCGTCCCCGAGGCGACGCACGGCCACTGCCAGGACGCGGCCGGAGCGGAGTACGCGCGGCGCGTCGAGGCGTTCTTCGAGAAGCACCTATGAGGATCCTCCGCGATCCCAAGGCCTTCCAGCGCCTGTGCGGCGCATGGCGACGCCGAGGCCTGCGCGTGGGCTTCGTCCCCACCATGGGCGCGCTGCACGAAGGGCACCTTTCCCTGCTCCGCCGCTCCCGCAGGGAATGCGACCGGACCGTCGCCTCCATCTTCGTCAACCCGCTGCAGTTCGGGCCCGCGGAGGACCTGTCCCGGTATCCCCGTCCCTTCCGACTCGATGCCGCCGGATGCAGACGCGCCGGAGTGGACGCGCTCTTCTGTCCGAGTCCCCGGGCCATGTACCCGCGCGGGTTCCGCACGCGCGCGGAGGTGGACGGCCTGTCAACGCTGCTGTGCGGGGCGTTCCGCCCCGGCCATTTCCAGGGCGTGGCCACCGTGGTGCTCAAGCTCCTCAACCTGGCTTCGCCGGACTCCCTGTACATGGGCGAGAAGGACTTCCAGCAGCTCGTCATCGTGCGGCGCATGGCGCGGGACCTGGACCTTCCGGTAAGAGTGGTGGGCTGCCCGACGGTCCGCGAGGCCGACGGACTCGCGATGTCCAGCCGCAATGCCTACCTCTGCGCGCAGGAACGCGAAGAGGCCGCGCGGCTCCATCGCGCCCTGCGGGCCGGCGCCGCGCGCGCCAGACGCGGGGCCGCCCTCGCGCGCGTCCTTCGCGAGATGCGGCGGGAGGTCCGGCGCATCCCCGGCGTCGTCATCGACTACCTCGAGCTCGTGGACGCCGAGACCCTGCTCAGGCCCGCCCGGCTGAAAGGGCGGCTGCGTCTGCTGGGGGCGATCCGGCTGCGTAACACGCGGCTCATTGACAATATCCCGCTCTTGATGTAATCTCAGAAGCGGACCGATGAAAAGCGTCCTGATAGCCCTCCTGGCTTGCCGGGCCTTCTGCGCGCAAGCCACCGCGCCCGCGCTGCAGCCGGAGGCCGAAGCCATAGCCCTCCTGGACGGCGCGCTGGGGGTCGAGGGGACCGATATCCTCGACAAGGCCGGCTACATCGTCCTGGCGAACCACGACGCTCAAGGCAGGCATCTGCTCTACGCGCAATGGTCCGCTCTTTCCACGCTCGAGGAGCACGCGGCCGGACTGGCGGCGCTCGCCTCCGCCTACGAGACGGTCCGGAACGGCGGGGAGCCCGGGCCGGGGCTGCGCTTGGACGCGGTCCATGCGATCCAGGAACTCCCTTCGGGAGGGCTCCTCACCCCCGCGGTCAAGGGAGCCATCGACCTCCTGTCGTTGCACCTGGCCGCGCGCCTCTCGCTAGACCGATCGCGGAGCGCATCCGCAGCCGCCGCCCCGGACCTGCTCTACGACAAGAGCTGGGCGAAGGGCTTCTTCAGCCGGACGCACGGCGCGACCCTGGATGACTTCAGCCCTTTATCCCAGTACTACTTCCGGACCCGGCTCGTTGTCCCCGGCGAGGAGCCCGAGCCGGTGCGGCACCTCGTCTCGCACCTCATCGATGTCCATGGGAAGGATGTCGCCTCCCTGGTGGAAAAAGACCGCGTGCAGGGACAGATCTCGGATGAGCTCGGGAACTGGACGGCCAAGTATCTCCTGGAGCAGAAGCTCCTCTGGATCCTTTCCAGGACGTCTCCCCGGCTGCGCGCCCTGGAGAGGGGCAGCCTCCGGCAGGACATGCGGGACCTGGGCCGCGTCGCCGCCGGCCTCGCGGCGCCGGACATCGTCGACAGGCTCAAGAAGGTCCTGCAGGCTCCGGCGGCCCCGAGCGCGGTCCGGATCAGCGGCACGGAGATATCCGTCCAGAACTCGAAAGGAGGCAAGGACCTGCTCGAGGGAGAAGCCGCGTCGATGAGCCTCGCCTACGTTTTGGAGGGCCTGCCGAAGGGCGGGAAGGCCCCGGTGTTCGAGGTCGGCTTCCTGGACCCCGGAGACGGGCCTATCACGCATCCCAGCCGGGGCTCCGCGCAGCGCGAGAACGGCGGCTACGGGTTCTCCTCCGGATGGCCCTGCAGCGTCGGAACGGGCGTATACCGCATCCTCCTCCATACGCCGGGAAGCCCGACCCTGCGCCGCGAGGCCTCGGTCTCCGTGGCCGGCGGGGCGCGGGATGACGTCGAGAAGCTCACTCAGACCCTGGTGCAGGAGGCCGCGTGCCGGCTCGCCTCGGCTCGGTCCTCGGCAGCCGACGCGGTCGAGGATTTCGTGAAGCCCGGGGAGGCCGCCGGTTCGAAAGAGCTGGGGAAGCTCGTGACGCGTCTGGCCGACCGCATCTCCGACGAGAGCCGGACGCTCGAGGAACTTCAGGAGTCGCTGCCCGGAGTCCTCCTCTACGCGTCCCAGGAACAGTGCCGATTCCGCACGGACCGCGCGGAGCGCGGCCTGGACCTCCTCGAGCGGCTCCCTCCGGGCTGCGACGTGTGGAAGACCCCATCGGACCGCATGATCTCGGACGAGCTCTTCAAAGCGACGCGCGCCACGGCGCGCCGCAGGCTCAACCAGGACGGCTTCCTCGCCGCATCGGCCAAGGCCCGCGACAGGGAACGCGCGTGCGATTTCAAGGAGGCTGCGCGCCTCTTCGCAGCGGGCATGGCCCTGCTGGATTCCGACCCTGTGGCCAAGTGCGGCGAATGGGAGAAGGAGTACACCCGGGTCCGGCTGGAGGACCTCCCCCGCGTGGTCAACGCCTCCGGATTCAAGGACTCCCTCGAACGGAGCCTGCAGGACGCCTCGAAAGCCTTCGCAGGCGGCGACCCCGGCCGCAGCCTCTCCATCCTGACCGCCCTGATCGGCGGCGTGGACTCCCTGCCCGAAGGCAGCTGCTACGCGAGCCAGAAGGAAGCGGCCGAGAAGCTGGCTCAAGCCGCCGGGGTGAGCCTCGGCCCCACGCGGCGCGAAGTCATCCAGGCGTCCCTCGAAGAGGACCCCATCGCCTCCGAAGCCGAGTCCATCCGAGAGGAGTATCGCCGCCGGAAAGAGCAGACGGACATGACGCTGGAACAGGAGGCGTCACGACAGGCCCCGACGTTGCTCAGCGAGGAGGAATGAAATGAGGCCTTTCCGAGGGTTCACGCTCATGGCTGCCGCCGGCCTGGCCGTCTTCCTGTGCTCTCCGGGCGCGGCCAAGCAGCGCAAGCGGGCGGTCAGCCCGAAGAAGCAAGCGGCGGCCCCAAAGGCGGAGCAGTCCCAGGCCGCGTCCCAGCCCGCTCCGACAGCCGCCCCCAGCGCCGACCGCGACATCCTGACCTCCGCGGGCTTCATCCTTGAAGAGACCCCGGGCGGCCTGCGCATCCTCCGGACCCTCCCGCAGTCGGCCGCCGACGAGATGGCGGAGACGGGCACGGCCTTCTACCGCACGTCGGACGGCGGCCTCACCTCCAAGGCGCGTCTGGTATCGTCCGGACTCCGGCAGGGAGACGTGCTGCTCTACCTCAACGGCCGCCCCACGGAAATGATCGCGAGCGCCGCCAGAGCGCTGCGCCAGTGGCAGCCGGGGACCCGCCTCTCCGCCATCGTCTCACGCTCGGGCTCGATCATCGGATTCTCGACCCGACTTCCGGCGCCCGAGATCGGTGAGAAGAGGGACGCCTCTCTGCTGACGCGCCGGGAAGCCGCGCTCCAGGAAACGCTCCTAGAGGAGGCCGGTGACCCGAGCCGCAGGCCCCCCCTGCGCGCCTCCGCCTTCCGCATCGGGGCCAACGAGCGGCTCTGGGTCCGCTTCCCCAAGGGGATACTCAAAACGGTCAGGGAGGACGACATCCTGGAGGGAGAGGTGAGCACTCCCGTCTCCGGCGACTCCAGCCTGGATTTCATCGCGATCCCGCAGGGGAGCCGGGTATGGGCTCAGGTCCTGGCGGCGCGGGAAGACGACTCGGTCTACTTCGTCAAACTCCACATCTACAAACTCCAGCCCGTCGGCGGGCACATCTACCCGGTCTCCGTCATCCTGACCGACACCTCCGGCGACCGCAGCCTCCTCCGGGTGAGCGCAGGGGGGACTATCGTCGCCGCGCCGTCGGACGACGACCCCGCCGTCGCCAAGGGGGACAGGCACTTCCAGGCGAAGCTGCTCAAGCCCGTCACGCTCTATGAGCCCGACTCCTTCTACCGCGCCGGGCCGGGGCTCTGGTTCAAGACCGTCCGCGAAGGGAAGGCCTTCGCGTTCGAGGTCACGCACGTCATCCCGGACCGGGCGGCCGACAAGGCCGGGATCCGGAAGGGGGACCGGATCACCCTGGTGGCCGGCCGCAGCGCCGCGAACGTGGGATTCTCGGAGGGCATCGGCCTGCTCTACGGCGCTCCCGGGACTCCGGTAGAGGTGCAGGTCCAGTATTCGGAAGGCAAGGGGCGCGAACGCGTGCAGCTCGTGCGCGGGGTGCGCTACGCGACCGGATGGGGCCTCACCGCCTCGGTGACGGACGGGGCCGTGTTCGTCAGCGCGGTCCAGGCGGGTTCCCCGTCCGATAAGGCTGGACTGAAGGAAGGCGTCAAACTCCTGCGGGTCGACGAGCAGGACCTCGCGGCCCTGAGCGGGCAGGGCCTCTCCAGTCTCCTGGAATCCGGCCTCTCCGGCAAGAAGACTCTGACGGTGCAGACGGCGGGAGGCAAGCCCCAGCGCGTGAACCTCTCCGACGCATCCTTCCCCATCCCCATCCCGGCGCCCACGAAGCTGGAAGTCGTGGCCCTCGGAACGGGGAAGGGTTAAGGCTTCCTCGAGATCTTCGAGAGCATCTCCCGAGCGTCGGTCAGGATTTCCTGGAACTCGGCCGGGTCGTCCGGGGCCGTGATCCCCTCCACCTCGCGCAGGACGCGCTCCGCATCCTCCCTGCGTCCCACGCCGAGATAGGCTTCCGCGAGGGCCGTGTAGGAGGCCGCGCGCGACGGGTCCGACCGGACCGAGGCCTCCAGCTCCGCCACCGCCTCTTTCTTCGAGCCTCCGGCGAAGCCCGGCAGGGCCATCAGCATCTCCCCGAGCACCTGATGCGCTCCCGCATGCTTCGGCTCGAGTTCCAGGGCCTTGCGCATGAGCCTCTTCAAAGGCCCCACCATGAACAACGAGCGCATCATCCCCCGCGCCTGACCGCGCCGGCCCATCGCCACCCCCTGCCAGTAGAGCGCCTCCGGCTCCGTCGGGGCGAGCTCGGCAGCGCGGCGCGCCGTCTCCTCGGCCCGGGTGAAGAGCGCGACCTTCTCCCGCTTGGCCCCGGCCCGCTCTCCCTGGCGCAGGAGGCTCCGTCCCAGACGCCAGAGGGCCTGGGGGTCTTCCTTGCCCTCGAGGAGCGAGAGGGTGCGCTCCAGGTTCCCGACCTGGTCCCTATGGGAATAGAGGCGGTCGATCTCTGCGTAGGGAGAGGACGAGACGGCGACAGCGGCAAGGAGGGACAGGATCACCGGCCCATTCTGCTCAAGTGCTGGCTCATGAAGCACTCATCCGACACCACGATCATCCCGGCCTTTCGCGCCTGCTCCGCGGCCGCGGGATGGCTGACGCCGATCTGCAGCCACAATCCCTTCGAACCCTTGGCCGCCGCCTGACGCGCGATCTCCGGGACGAATTCCGACCGCCGGAACACGAGGACCACGTCCACGGGGTCGGGGACGACGGTCAGGTCGGGATAGCACCGCTCCCCGAGGATCTCCTCGCATCCCGGATTCACGGGAATGATCCGATAGCCCGCGTCCATGAGGTACGACGCCACCCGGTTCGACGGCCGCCCCGCCTTGGGCGAACAGCCCACCACGGCGACGACCTGCATCTTGAGCAGGGTCTCGATGTCCTTACTGGAGGACATGCGGCTACTTGGCGTCCTCGATCTTCTTGATGGCGGCCTTATACGCCGCGATCTCGGCGTCGGTGTAATCGAATTTCTTGAGGACCCCGTCGAGAGTCACTCCCTCCCCCCACCAGAACGCCACCCCCGCGATGTTGCCCTTGAACTTCCCGTGGCCTGCCTGGGGGCCGTCCCGGATCAAGATGAAGCCGGCCTGGCGCACATCCCGGCCGTCGAATTTCTCCGGAGGATAGTACTGCAGCGGGTTGGCGGTCTCGCGGACCCCGCCGGCCTGCACGCCTTTCGGCATCGGGTCTCTCGCGCGAGACCCCTTGGCCCTGGCCGGGTCCGTCACGTCCTCGAAGGCGAGGATCGGGGAGGAGCGCTGCGTCTCGCCGACGCGGAAGATGACGTAGGTCTGCTTGACCCCGTCTTTCTCGACGGCGTAGAGAGCGCTCGTCTTGCCCTCGCTCACGCGCGCAAGATCCCCCACCTTCTCTTTGAACCCGTCGAAACCCATGACGGTGACGGGCGCCGGGTCGAAGCGGACCTGGCCGGCCTGGCCGTCCGCGTTGTCCACGGGGACCGGGGTGCCGACCTGCGGCCAGACCTCCAAGGGCTTGAGCCCGGAGAACTTGGCGAAGACCTTCTCATCTCCGGTCCAGAAGAACTTCTCGAGCTTCTTGCCCTCGGATACCAGCTTTTGCGCCCTGGAGAGCACCTGCTCCACGTCGGCTTTCAGCCCCGCCTGCTGCGCCGCGTCGCGAAGGGCGAGGCCCAGGGCCTCGGACCGGACGTCGCCGTTCCAGGTCGAACGCCCCTTGCCGATGTCGATGGAGTCCTTGGTCACCTTCCACACGTCGCCCCAGCCCTCGGGCTGGCCCTTGAGGTCATAGTACGTGGTGCCCGTGCTGTCGCGAGCGGCCAGCAGCGAGCCTCCGAGGAGCTCGATCCCCTTGAGGTCCGCGGCCGTGATCTTGCCTCCCGCGAACGAGATAGGGACGTGCTGCCGGGACTTGTGCATGAGGAAGAAGTTCTCGTGCGGAGCCCGCGGCGGGTCCACCGAGTAGAGGCGCACCTCCAGCCCGGCGGCCGCGAACTTCGCGTTGATGGCCGCCACGTCCGCGTTGGTGGAGTTGATGCGCAGGTTCAGGTTCGGCAGGTCGAACGCGGGCCACTCCTCGGTCCCGCCGGGAGTCCCCGTTCCCGGAGGCGCGCCCTTGACGACCTCCACGTAGCCCTTCTCAGGGTTCCATTTCAGATCGTACCACTGCCCGTCCACCTGGCCGATGGAACTCTGTCCGACGGGGACGTCCTTCCCGTTCTCGCGCTTGACCGTGACGGAAGCCATCTGCGGGACGAGCTCGCGCCAATCCGCGCTGGGGTCGAGGACCTTCTGGAGGGTCGCCTTGTCCCAGAACGTGTTCTGTCCGACGCTCCCGTAGCCCTCCCCCCCCAGATAGAACTCCTTCTCCCCCACCTTGACCACATACCCGTAATCCAGCACCTTCTGGGCGCGCATGCGCGCGAGCTCTCCCACGGTGGGGACCTCGGCCTTCTGCCCGTCGGCGCTCGTGAACTGGATCTTGATGTCCTTGCCGTCCGGGACCAGCTGGATGGTGTAGGAGTTAGTGTTCGTCGCGTCCGGCCGCTCGTCCATCTTGAAGGTGAAGGCCTTCTGCAGGGCCGGGTCGTCCAGGTCGAAGCTCTTCCCGTGGATGTTGGCCGTGTCCGTGCGGTCGAACACGGTCAGCCGGGTCTTGAGGGCCCCGGTCTCGTCCTTGATGGATACGATGTTGAAGGTGATCTGCCTGCCGCCGATGTCGATGAAATTGCGGTCCCCGCGCTTGCCGTAAATCTCGTCCGCGTTCCAATAGGTGCGGCGCAGGTACTCGAACCGGTCCTGGGCGCCCTTTCCGGAGGTCGTCGGCTTCCCCTCCGCCGGCACCGCGGTCTCTTTGCCCTCTTGCTCCCCATCCTTCTTCGGGGCCTTCGGGTCCTGGCTCATCTCGGTCAGGACCTTGTGCACGGCCTCCGGGGTGAGTTCTTTCTCCAGATACTCGCCGAGGTCCTTCACCTTGCCCGCCTTCACCGCCTCCTCGACCTTCTTGAGGAGGCTGGCCTGGATATTCGGGTACTGGGACGCGGCGAGCAGGAGGGCCCCCTTGTCCGGGCTGGAGAGGAGCGCCTTGACCCCCTCGGCGTCCAGCTTGCCCCAGCCGGCCTTCTGCAGGTCCTTGTTGGCGAGTATGATCCGGGCGGCCATGTCCATGGCCCTGACGTCCTTGGCCTGGGCGTACTTCTTCAGCAGAGAGACCGCCTTGCCGTAGCCGCCGGACTTGAGGTCGTCCTGGACCTCGAGCTCGGTCCGCAGGGCCTGCTCCTCGCTGATCACGTCGGTCGGAGGCGCGGCGCGGACCCCCGATAGTCCGGTCGAAATGGAAAAGAAAAGAACGAGGGGTATCGTTCGTGTCTTCATAGCGCCATAGTTTAGACCGAAAAGGCCCACTCTATCCAGTCCCCAAAGGCCCTCGACGAGGTAGGGCCAAGGACCTAGACGCGAGGGACCTCTCGATGCCTACTTCTGGTATATCTTCTCCAGCGCATCCCCGGCGTCGTTGAGCTTGGCGTCTGCGCCGATGATCGTGGGAATCTCTCCGGCCAGGCTCTTGTAGTGCTGCGCCAGGGTCCGAGCCAGCTCCGTGGACTGCGTCTTGAGCGTCTTCAGGTTATCGTCGGGCTTGGCACTCGGCTGCCCCCCCTGGGGGTCGATCTTCCCCACGGCCGAGACCAGGGCCCCGAGCGCGACCTGGAACTTCGCGTAGTCGCCCCGCACCGCTTCGTAGCGCGCGTTGGTCGTCTGGCGTATGGCGGCGATCTGCTTCTTCGCCTCGTCTGAGGCCGCGCCAACCCCCATGTGGGTCTGGTTCACGGCGAAGGAAACCGGGCGGACCTTGCCCATGTACGCCTCGATGGCGGCCTGAGCCTCGGCCACGACCTTGTCCTTCGCGTCGTCGCTCCCGGCCGCAGCCCATGCGCCGTTGAGCTGGGTGAGCTTCGTCTTGATCGCCCCTTCCAGCTCCGGCTTGGCCTGCTTGAGAGGCTTCTTGTTATCTTCGAGCCGCTTGTCGTGCTCGGAGACCTTGGGAAGTCCCTTGCCGAGCTCGTCCGCGAACCTCTTGACGTCCTTGGCGTAGTCCTGCGTGGACTTATTCGCCTTCTTGAACGCGGCTATCGCCTCGGCGGCGAGCTTCTCGGTCTCGTCCTGGGACTTCTTCCCCTCCTTGCTATCCCCGAAGTTAACCCCGGCGGTGACCTTCGCCAGCTTATCCTCGATCGGCCGGTCAGGAGGAAGCTTGACCTGGGAAGCCTCGCCGAGCGCGGCCTGGATCTGCTCGATCTTGTACGGCTTGATGCCGTCCACCTCGGGCTCGGCCGCGGCAGCCGCCTTCACATAGGGATCGGCCTTCCATTCCGGGGCCGCGGTGCGGCTCCCCTTCTCCATGCCCTTGAACCCGCCGTCGAGAAGAGCGGCCGCGAACGCGCGTTCGGACTCCGCGTCCTTGGGCTGCCCTCTGCCGCTGCCGCCCACCTCGAACGCCTGCTTGGGCGGCCTCTGGATGGTCTCCGGCTTGGACCCTTCAGGTCCCTGCCCCGGACCCGTCGGACCGCCGGGGCCGCTGGGGCCGGGGCTCCCGCCCGGACCGCCGGGGCTCCCGCCGCTGTCCTTGCCCCCGGCCTTGGCCCCCTCGAGCAGCTTGTCGAGGATCTTCAGGAAGGCCTGCTGCGCGGTCTGAAGCAGGGTCTGCTCGATCATCTTCTTGCGCTCGAGCTCGTCGTAGCGCTTCTTGGCCCACTTCAGGTCGATGGCCTTCTCCATGTTCATCTTGCGGGCGAGGAACGCCAGGTCTTCCTTCTCTTTGGGCGAGACGTTCTTGCTCCCTTCCTGGGCGTTGTTGCCCCCGGCCTTGCTCGGCGAATCCGAGCCCGGGCTCCCGAAACCCATCCCAGTCGCGCTCGTCCCGGTCCCGCTCGGGAGATTATCGAGAGAGAACCCGCTCGGTCCCCCGGCGGGGCCGGTCCGCCGTCCATCGAAGAGCGAGCCGGCTCCCGAACCGCCGGTGGCGATCCCGCGCCGATCCGCGCCGCGGTACCCGGGCGCAGGCTGGACATGGCTCAGGTTGCTCCCGGCACGCGGCGAGGAGAGAAGCCCCTGGCTCGAGGGAGCCGCGAGCGAAATGCCCGAGCCATGGCTCCCTCCCGAGAGCGAGGACAACCAATTCAGCTTGCTCGCGAGCTTGGCGCTCGGCTTGGGCAGGCGCACCTTCTTCGCCGCCTTGCTCACGCCGGTCTTGGCCGCGATGACCGCGTCCTTCCAACTCACGTCCTTCTTCTTCTCCGGAGACTTGACCGCGTCCCTGGGAGCCTCCATGGGCTTCTCGTCCCCGCCGGGCCCCATGATGAGGCTGATGGGGTCGCGCACGTTCAAGGGCGTGATGACGTCCCCGGCGTGGCCCGGCAGCCCGCCCGGCGCCATGCCGCCGATCCCCTCCTCGTACGGGCTGCCCGCTCCCGTGAAGAAATCCCCTTTCTGGTCGAAGCCCTGGCGCAGGGTGCCGGATCCGTCGTCGGACGAGGAGAGGACGAACTCCGCGACCGGAGCCATGATGAGGACCGCGAGGCCGGCGACGATGAACGCGAGATCCCTGGACTTGAGGCCCTTGAAGCGGCTGGAGAAGCCGTTCTTGTTGACGAAGCCCGGCGTCCGGAACATGGGATCGCCGGAGAGCGGATCCGCCTTCCCCTTGATCCTTATCGGGGGGACAGGCGCCGCTCCGAGCCTCTTCTCATCCTTCTTCGGGTCCATGGACTCCGGCCTCGAGCATAGTGTGCGCGGCTCGAGGCGAGCCTCCTGTACCGAATGGCCCAGCGTGGTTGTGGGTCTAAGGGCCTACTATTGTTGCCCGCCCGGATCGCCCTGCGGGGTGCCGCCGTCCTTCGACTCTGTCTTGGGCTGGGCGGTCTCGCCCTTCTCGTCGAGGACCTTCTCCCCTTTTTCGTCGGTGTACGTTTGGCCCGGCGTGTAGTCCTCTTTCTTGAAGCCGTTCGGAGCGGCCTTGAATTCCCCTTCTTTGCCGAAGACCGGGAGCATGAGCTGACCCTGATTATCGTAGGTCCATCCATCCGACCTCACGAAATTCTGCTCCCCGGTACGAGTGCTCCCCATGTCGCCCTCGGGAGTCTTGACCTGCTGGCCTTCAGGCGCCCCTCCTCCTCCGCCCGGGCTGCTCCCGCCTCCGCTCGAGTTGCTCCCGCCGCCTCCTCCGCTGTCCTCGCCCTTGCCTCCGCCTTCGAGGAGCTTGTCGAGTATTTTAAGGAAGGCCTGGGACGCGGTCTGCATCATGGTCTGTTCAGCCATCTTCTTGCGCTCGATCTGGTCGTAGCGCTTCTTGTCCCACTTGAGCTTGATGCCCTGCTCCATGTTCATCTTCTTCGCCATCTGGGTCAGGCTCTCCTTCTTCTCCGTGACCTGGATGTTCTTGTTGTCCTGCACCCCGACGTTGGACTGCTTGTTCGCGTCCGGCCCCGCTCCGGAGATGCCGCCGCTCGAGGTGCCGCCCGCTCCCTGGTCCGTCTTCATGGCTCCGCCGGAAGCGCTCCCGCCGCTGTTCGAAACGGAGGAGATGACCTTCTTCGGGTCGAGGTACGGCGCTCCGGACCCGCTCCCGCGGTCGAGCCCGCGGTACTCGGGCAGCGTCTTGACCGGCTTCATGTGGTCCTCGGCGTAGACGCGGGAGAGCAGGCCCCGGCTGGCCGGGGCCGCGAGCGCCAGGCCGCTCGAGGACGAGCCGCTCGACTGCGTGGAGAACCCGCTGAGCCTGCTGGCGAGTCTCGCGCTCGGCCTCGGCGGGCGAGCCCGCCTCGCGGCATGCGTCGCCCCCCTCCTCGCCGCCGAGACCGCCTCCCTCCACCCGCCCCGCTTGGGGGGCTCCGGCTCGCTCTCCGACACCGGCGAGGCCTTGGGCGCTTCTTGCTCGACTTTAAAGCCGAGGATGAGGTCGGTCGGGTCGCGTCCCGAGAGCGGGCTGACGACATCCGCGCCTCCGATGAGGCCTCCCGGGGCGATGCCGAAGACGCCGTTCTCGAAGAGGCTTCCCAGCCCGCTGAACTCGATGCCCTTGCGGTCGAATCCTTGGCTGAGCTGCGTCGCCTCCTCCTGCGAGCTCAGGAGGAGCTCCACGAGAGGGGCCACGACGAGGACGGCGAAGCCGGCCAGGATGAAGCCGAGGTCCCTGGTCTTGAAGCGGCGCAGGCGGAAGCGGAGGGCGTGGCCCATGTCCGGTTTCGCGCCGCGGAAGAGGGGGAGGCCGGAGACGGTGTCCTGGCGGGGAGTTTCGCCCCAGCACACGACGCCGGGCTTCTTCTCTTTCTTTAGAAGAGAGGGCTTGGTGGAGGTCTTCAGCGGCGGCGGTTTCTCATGAGGGCTCATATATTCAACACGCTCGGTTTCGGTACGGCTGTTCAATTCCCGTTGATCGCCGCGCCCGCGTCCGTCGTCGATTTTTCGGATGTGTCGGCGGTCGTGCTCTTCTCTTTTTCTTTCGTGGGCTTCTCCGAGGAGTCTGGAGGCGTGGCGGCGTCGTCTTGCTTCGCCTTCTCGGCCTTCTTCCTGTCTTCAGCAGCCTGCTGAGCCGCCTTCTCTGCGGTCTCCCGGTCGTTAAACGCTTTATTGATATTCGCCTCAGTGGTATCCAAATCCTTCATGGCCTGCTTGATGGCAGCCACCTCCTCAGGACTCTGGGCCTTCGCCAACGCGTCATTAAGAGCTGCTCTCTGCTCAGCAAAATCCGGCTTCTGCAAATTGCTCGCGGGGGGTGCGCTCCCGTTATTTACCGCCTCATTAAGCTTCGCGACAGATTGCTCCAGCGCCTTCCCGGCCTCTGTCGTCTTGGCAGCGATCTGGTCCAGGGTCTTTTGGTAGCCGGGGAGATACCCCTTATCCCCTGGGGTCACCTTCATATTCCCAGCCGCATCCGCCCAGGACTTGCCGTCCGCAGAGACCGCTTTCGCCGAAGCGGCGAATCCGCCTCTCTCCGCCAGAGCCTGTTGGGCTTGGGCTTGGTTCATCCCCCATTGGAACTGTTTCGCCGCCGGTGGAGGTGGGGTTGAACTTTTTAGAGCCCCGGACGGAGTCGAGCCCTCTGGCGTCGAAGGGCCCCTCGAACTCGAGGGACCGACCTTAGGCACTCCCTGGCTTGAACTCTGCCCGCCTCCGCCTCCGCCCCCGCCTCCTCCGCCTCCGCCCCCGCCTCCTCCGCCCCCGCCGCCTTCTCCTCCGCCTCCGCCCATCCCCTCGAGCACTTTATCGAGCACCTTGAGCAGCGCCTGCGACGCGGTCTGCATGGCGATCTGCTCCTTCATCTTCTTGCGCTCGATCTGGTCGTAGCGCTTCTTATCCCACTTCAGCTTGATGCCCTCCTCCATGTTCATCTTCTTGGCGAGGTAGGCCAGGCTCTCCTTCTTCTCCTTGGGCTGGATGTTCCTATTGTCCTGAGTCGACGAATTCCCCGGCATCTTGATCGAAAGGTCCGCCACCGAGCTCCCGTACTCCGCGCCCGGCCCCACGGCGCCGGCGCCCGAGGTCATAGGCTCCAGGGTCAGCGCCCCGCCCCCTCCCGCGCCGCCGGCCAAGACCTTCTTCGCGTCGAGATACGCCCCCGGCAGCCTGCCCGTGCCCTCGGTCCCGCTCCTCGTCCCGCGGTAGTCCGACGTCGAGCGCACCCGGCTCAGATGCTCCTCCGCCTGGACTCTCGGCAAAAGCCCTTTGGAGGACAGCGCGGGCAAAGACGACATCGAGGCTTTGCTCCCCGAGCCGCCCGAGAACGAGGCCAGCCCGCTGAGCTTGCCCGCCATCTTCTTGGTCGGCCTGGGCATGGGGGAACGGGTCACCGCCCTGCTCACGCCCTTCTTGGCGGCCCGGACGGCCTCCCGCCACCCGCTCGTGCTCCTCGGCGGAGGCCTGCGCTCGGGGAGGGGACTGGACGCCCGGACTTCCTCCCCGCCCTCGGACAGGATGAGGGCCGACGGATCCCGGGCCGTGAGCGGGGTGACGATGTCCGCGCCGGTGCCGGGCGTGCCGTACGACTGCCCCGAGTCGAACGGGCTTCCGGCGCCGGCGAAGGCCCCCTTACCGTCGAAACCCTGCTCCAGGGTCGCGACGTCGTTGTCCGGGGAGGAGATCATGAACTCGGCCAGAGGGGCCATGAGCAGCATGGCGAGGCCGGCCCCGACCAGGAGGAAATCCCTGGAGTAGTATCCGCGGAACTTGGAGAGGAACGTCCAGCGCTGCCGCGTCCGGACTCCGCGGAACATGGGCATGTCCTTCGGAGGCTCGGACTTCGTCGTCCCCCACACCGGCCCGGCCGAGGGGACGCTTTCAGCCCTGGATCTGGTCCCAAGTCTATGGAGCGGTCCGGTAAGAGGATTCTTCTTCGCGGTTTTCAATCCCATGGCCTGCGGCTGCCCCAAAGATAGCATGATACGCGCGCGTATATTGTCAAGGGACCCGGAAGTCATCAGCCTGTGGAGAGGACCGGACAGGGGGAACTTCTTCGAGGGTTGGACATCCATGTCGGCACCTCGCCTATATATCATAACAGGCGGGCGCGCGTTTTCAAGGGGTCCCCCCGGTTTGTTATACTGCGTTTTCCGATGGCGGACATCACGACCAAGAGCAAGTGGGCCTTCTGGACGCTCATCGCGACCGTCCTGCTGTTCTCCACCGTCCCTTCCATGGTCTTCATCGACAAAGCGCGGGAGTACTGGCGCTTCTTCACGGGCTGGACGCCGGGGACGCTCAAACAGGGCCATGTCCGGCGCATGCCGCCGCAGCGCGACCTCGGCCGGGACGGCATGGACCTGCGCTTCGTGGAGTTCCGGGTCCACGCTCCGAAAGCGAAGAAGGTGTTCCTCGCCAGCAACTTCAACCGCTGGAAGGAGGACTCCCTGCCCCTGCACCCCCGGGGCGACGGCAAGTGGGAGGTCGCGGTCCCGCTCCCGCCCGGGACCTACTACTACGCCTTCCAGGTGGACGGGGTCTGGACCCCGGACCCCGAATCCGCGGAGAAGGCGCGCCACGCGGACCATGACGTCTCCGTGAGGAAAGTCCATTGAACCTCCGGAGCCTCGGCCTGGCGTGGCTGCTCTGCGTCGCGGCTCCAGGCCCCTGCTGGCCGCTCTTCGGCCTGGGTCCGGGCAAGCGGCCCCTGCTCTGGGTGCCGGAGCAGTCCGGGATGGATTGGGACGCCTTCCGGGCGCTCCTGGCCCGATATCCGGACGCCCGATTCACCGTGGGCTTAGCGCCCGAGGGCATCCCGGAGGAGCCCCGCAAATGGCTCGCCGAGGAAGCGAAGGCGGGCCGCCTGGAAGTGGCCTTGCGGATACCCGGAGACCCCATCCTGCCGCTCATCCACCGCTACCGCGATCGGGACGTCATCGACAGGCTGGCCTTGGGACGCGCGCAATACAAACAGATCTTCGACGCGTTCCCGGCCGGCCTTGTCCCCGGAGACGGCGCCATGTCCAGCGAGGTCGTCCCCTTCCTCGAGAGGCAGGGACTGCGCTGGTGCGCGGTCGGCGGCGACGGGAGCGGATACTGGCGGAGCGCCGGAGGACTGACGGTCGTCCCGTTCCAAGCGCCGGCGTCCACGCAGCCCGCGTCCCTTCTCGGCGAGGACGCCGGGGCTCCCGTCCTTTCGGACGCCGGCGTGGAGGCCCTCGAAAAGCTCTTCGCCGAGGGGGGGACCGATCGATGGACCACGGTCGCCTCGTCCCCGTCGCAGAGCGAAGTCTCCGTGGAGGCGCCCCGGACTTGGCCGACCTGGAGCGGAGAGATCGAGGCGTGGACGAGCCTGGACGGGCAGAAACGGGCCTGGGACCTCTACGGCCGGACCGCGCAGGCTCTGCGCACCTACCAGGATTCCGGCTTGGCCAACATCAACACGCTCAACACCGCCATACAGCTCCTCTACGCGGCCCAATCCTCGCGCTATTTCACGCCGCACGGCGTGAGGACCCCCGCGGTCATGAAGGATTTCCAGGGGCGCCTGCACAGGGTCTACCGGCTGCTGCGGGTCAGCCCTCCCAAGGCGCTGGACTCCGGCTCCAAGGCAGAGGCCCGCAGACCCGGCAAGGCGGAGTCTCCCGCCGCGGATGAGGGATCCCCGGCCTCCGCTGGGATCGCCAGCGGCCGGGAGGACTCCGCCCTCTGGTTCGAGAACCCCGAGGGCTCGAGCGCGGCCCTGCCCGAGCAGCCCCCCCGCCTGCTGGCGGCCGGCGCCATCGTGCAGGACCTCTGGACCCCCGCCGGCCTGCGCGTGAGCTGGAGCGAGAAGACCGTGGACCTCGTCTTCCGGATCAAGCGCCTCGTGAACGTACTCGGCGCGCCGAACGGATTCGACTCCCTGATGCTCGATCTTTACATCGACTTGAACCATCTCCCCGGCAGAGGGTCGACGGTCCTCCTCCCCGGACGCAGCGGCTTCGTCCGCCCTATCGACGCGTGGGAGTACGTCCTCGTGGTCAACGGCTGGACCGCGGGCCTCTACCGCCCCCAGCCGGGCCACGCTCCCGCCCTGGTGGCGTCCCTCAAGGCCCGGGCCGACGCGAAGAAAGGCGAGATCGCGGTCTCCATCCCCCGGGTCAGGCTGCGCGGCAATCCCGCCCTATGGAGCTACCTCCTGCTGACCTCGGCGACGGACCGCGAGCGCGCCCAGCGCACCCCGCCCGACGGGACGAGGGTGCTGGGGCTCTTGGGCCCGCTCGACGCCCAGGAAAGGCTGCTCAAGCCCGGCGCCAGGGGCTATCGCAACTTCACCGCGGTCAGGCTGGAAGAGTAGCGGCCACTACGGATTGTATACGATCCTGCGGATGATGGTCTTGTCGTTCCCCCGCAAGTCCGAGGCTTGGAATTTCAGCACGTTCTCGCCTTTCTGGAGCTGGACATCTATGCTGAAGGTCCCGCCCTCGTCCTTCGCGACCCGCTCCCCGTTCATGAGCACCTGAAGGTCCGGGTCGGCCCGTCCCATGACGCGGTAGACGCCGCGCCCGACCTTGACCTCAGCCGCCTCGGGGCGGGTCACCTCGAAAGCGCCCTTGAACCCGAGCGTCGCCTCCTGCCGTCCGCCGACGACATAGGGCTTCGCGTCCGTGAACCTGCCTTTCTCGCCGAGGAGGTCGACGATGGCCACGCGCACCCAGTACCTGCCGTCGGGCAGGTTCGCCTTCTTCAAGTCGATGCTCTCGTACGCGTCGAACTGGCTCTCGTAGAGGATGCGGGAGAACTTCGGGTCGTTGCCCACCTGCACCGTGTACGCCGCGACCGGCACGCCGACGGATATCTCCTTGATGCTGGCGGCCAGGGCCGCGGCGTCCCCGCCCGGCGCCGGAGCGCGCCGGACGTTCACGAGCGTCTCCATCCTGCCCGTCGGGATCTCCGCGAGTTCGGCCTTCATCGCGCTCTCGATGTTCGGGATCTTCATGGGCAGCGAGGGGACCCTGTCGAGCGGGATCTCGGAGAAGAAGCCGGCCTTGACCTCGACCGACTTCGCGCCTTTCGCGTCCGAGACCTTGGCGGCCCCCCTGTAGACCTGGACCCGGGTGGAGAGGTCGTCGAGCACGCGGGCCGTGTACTTCGTGCCCTCCTGCGTGGGGACGACCTTCGCCGAGGGGGTCCAGACCCGGGCCTGTTCCGTGTGCACGGCGCCCTTATTGAGCATGATGTCGTGATCGCTCTGCTTGGGAGACTTGAGGATGGCCATGGAGTCCGGGTCGATGCTCAGGACCGGGGGAGGGTCCCCGAAGAACTTCACGCGGGCCCATGATTTCGCCAGCGTCCTCAGGCCGTCCCCGTCGTAGAGGAGCTTGCCCTGCTTGGCCGGGTCCCAGGCCGCGGACTCCTTCTTGCGCGACAGGACGCTGCGCACCACCTGCTCCAGCGTCGCCGCCTGGTACTCGGTCTTGAGGAGTCCTGTCGGGACCTTGAGCTCCATCCCGGGGAGCGCGACCGTGGGGTCCTGCGTCGGGAGCTTGTTGCACTTGAGTATCTCGTTCCACCGCTTGGGGTCCTTCAGGTACTTCTGGGAGATGCTCCAGAGCGTGTCTCCGGCGCGGACCGTGATGGGGGTGAAATCCGAGTCCGCCGCGGCCGAGAGACGCGCCGCGGCCAGGATGGACGCCAGGACCGACACCGCGAGCCTATGCATCCTCTTTTTTAGACCCCTCGGCCGGCACGACGTTCCCGGACGAGTCCTGGGCGAGCCGCTTCGGGAGCGTGAAGTAGAACCGCGCCCCCTTGCCGAGCTCCGACTCCACCCAGATCTTGCCGAGGTGGGACTCCACGAAGCGCTTGCAGATGGTCAGCCCGAGCCCCGTGCCCCCGCGCTTCTGCCCCGGGACCTGCTCGAACTTCTCGAAGATCTTGGTGAGGTGCGTGGGCGGTATGCCGGGGCCGTTGTCCTCCACGCAGACGAGGATCTCCTCCCCCTTGTCCGCGATCTTGACCCAGACCTTCCCGTCGTCCGGGGCGAACTTGATGGCGTTGCCCACCAGGTTCGAGATGACCCGCTCGATCTGGTTCGCGTCCACCGGGATGGTGAACTCCTCGGTGGACTGCAGCTCGAGCGCGATCCCGCGCCGCTGGGCCAGGGCCTCGAGGATCTCCAGGGAATGGCTCGCCAGCCCGGCCACCGAGGACTCCTTGAGGACCATCTCGAGCTTGCCCGAGGCCTCCATCTTGGCGACGTCCAGGATATTGTTGACCAGCGTCATGAGCCGGTTCGCGGACTTGAGCATGGATTCGACCATGCCCTTCTGCTGCGGGTTGAGCACCCCGACCACGCCCTTGCGCAGGAACTCCAGGAAGCCCACGATGGAGCCCAGCGGGTTGCGCAGGTCGTGCGTGATGGAATGAAGGAACTCCTCCTTCATCTTGTCGAGCTCTTTCTCGAGGGTGACGTCGTGCAGCACGGTCACCACGCCGAGCTCCGTCTTCTTGGACGGGGAGATGACCCGGCGCGCGGACACGTGGACGAACAGGCGGCGCTCGTCCGTGGAGAGGTCCACCTCCTTCACCATCTTCTCCTCGGGATGAGCCACCGCGTCGAGGATGGCCTTCTTGAGCTCGGACGGGGAGGGGAGGACCTCCTCGAGCTTCTTCCCCTCGATGGGCTCCTCCTTGCGGAGCAGCTCGAGCGCCGTACGGTTGCTCAGCTGGACGACGCCGTCCATGTCCGTCATGAGGACCCCGTCGCCGATGGAGAAGAGCATGGCCTCGCTCTTCTTCTGCTCCACGATGAGCCGGTCGACCTGCATCTCGGCGTAGCTCCGGAGCCTGGCCACCATCCGGTTGAAGGTGTCCGCGAACTCCTGGAGCTCGTCGTTCGTCCGGATGCGGATGTCCTCCGGGAACTCCCCGCGCGCGACCTGTTCGGCCCCGCGCGTGAGGCCGAGCAAGGGCGTGGTCAGGCGCTTCGCCAAGGTGAAGGCGATGGCCACGGCGGCCACGCAGATGAGCACCATGATGAACGCGGCGATGCGCCGCATGCGGGAAGCGAAGAGATAGGCCTCGTCCTTCCTCTGCTGGGTGATGACCGCGCCGGAGATCTCCGGGGTGGGAGCGTAGGCGCCGACCCGCTCGCCGTCCGCGTGCACGTCCTCGCTCGAGCCCACCGATTGCGCGGTCAAGGCGGTCTTCACGATCCCCCACTCGAGCAGGGAGCTCCTCTCCGCGGGCAAAAGCTTCTCGGGCGCGTAGATGAGCGGCACGCCCCCGTTGCCGATCAGCATGGCGAAGCCGGTCCCGCCGATGCGCGACGCGGTGATCGATTCATGCAGGCTCTTAAGGTCCACCGAGACGCGCAGATCCGACACCTCGGAGAGCGGGTAGTAGACGTCGAGCCTGGGCGTTTCCCCCTCTTTCGGAGAGATCCAGAAAGAACGCTGGCGGGAATGGGAAAAGTGGATGTAGCCCGGGTCCTGGCTGAGGTCGCCCCCCTCCAGCTTGGCCGCCCGTTTGGGGTCGTCGACCCGGACCATCTCGTTCCCGCTGGAGGAGAGGATCGAGATCGCCAGGATGTCGTCCTGGCTCTCCACGAAGGTGCGGAGCATCTCCAGCTTGGCGGCCAAGGCCAGATCCCTGCGCTGCATCGTCGACAACAAGAAACGGAACCGCGCGTCCACGTTCTTGAGATAGTTGGAGACCGACTCCGCCGTCTTCTGCGCCAGCGTGGTGTGCAGCTCCAACACCGCGTCCTGTATGCCCTGGCGGCTGATGCGCATCATCTGGACCCCCATGAGCGCCGAGGGGACCAGGGCCAGGACCGCCATGGTGATGAGGAATCGCTGGAAAAGGCCGGAAGCGAATATCTTCACGCTTTGGTAAGCATACGGCATGGGGGCCCACGTGTCAAGCAGACCTTGGTCATGGGGCCAAAGGGCCTATTTTTAGCCTAGGCCCTTTGGCCCCTGGCAACATTTGAATGGCCCCATTAAACTATCCATGGGCCCGGGCGCGTGGAGAATTCGATGGATATCCCCCGATTCGATAAGTCTTCTCAAAAGAAAGAGAAAGAGCGCCGGGGCGCCGGGGTCGCCGGCGCGGGCGGAGTCCCTGGGGCGTCCCCTGTCAGCCTCGGCGGGGCCCCCGCAGCCTCGCCGGTGGGAGCCGCGTTCTCCACGGCTGCGCCGGGAGGCGCGGCCTCCTCTTGGTCCAGCCTCATGGCCTCCGCGGCCAAGACCCTCGGCATCAGCTCGGTCGCGGCCACCAAGGGCGGCGTCGTGGCCCTCACCCTGCTGGCCGGCACGATCGCGGCCGGCATCTCGCTCATCGTCGGCGAGTCTTCCATGGGGGGCAGACCGAAGCTCGGACATCGCGTCTTCGACAAGAACACGGCCTCGCAGGAAAGCTCCGGGGCGTTCTCCCCCTCGACGGAGGACCCCTCCTCCGGCCAGGGCTCCTCGGCATTGGACTATCTCAGGCAGGCCAACACGACCCCCGCCGCCGAGGCGTCGGTGGAGGACGGGGCCGTGGCCGACAGCCCCGGCCCCGCCGCTAAGGATGCCGAGGTCAAGCAGTGGGCCGAGGCGGTCAAATCGAACCCGCAGGCCAAGAGCGAAGGAGCCAAAGCCCAAGGGCCCAAACCCGTGCTCAAGCCCGGGTCAGGCAAGATCGAACTGAAGACCTCGTCCATGCAGTCGAGCGTCCAGCTCGCCGCCATGACGGATTTCTCAGGCGGAGTCGGAAGCCAGTTCCAGGACATCTACAAGCCCAAGGCCTACGCCACGGCCAAACCGAGCTACGGACCGAACCGCCGCATCCCCATGACCGGCGGGCAGAGCGGTTCCTCCGCGTGGGACCAGGCAAAGTTCGCCGGCGGCATGAGCAGGAAAGCCGCTCGGATGGGAACGGGTCCGGGGTCCGCAGCCGCCGCCGGCCTCCCCTTCGACGGGGGGATGGCGCTCGGCCAGTCGAGCCGGGCCTCGGGCTACGGCTCGTCCCTCGGCGGCACGAACGACAAGATCGGCGCGAGCGGCGAGATGGACATCAAGAGCTTCGGCAGCGAGGAGCCCCCCAAGCCGAACGATGTCAAGGACACGAAGAACAAGACCCCCTACCAGGGGATGATCTACGCCGCCGTCGCCGCGCTCATGATGGGTCAGATACTGGTCGCGGTCGCGGGCCAGCTCGTCGGCCAGGCCCAGAAGACGCCGGGCCCCCAATCCGCGTCCCTGCTGGCCATGGCGAAGGCCACGGCGGCGGCCGCCATGGCCGCCGGCGGGACCGCCGCGGGCCTGGGCGGCGCCATCGCCGGAGAGTACGACCAGATCACGCAGGGCCTCCCCTTCATGATCGGCGGCGCGGTCATCGCGATGCAGGCCGGCATGGTGCTCATCAAGGCGGAGAAGGCCGGGCAGGACGCCAGCCAGGGCGTGGGCGACGCGGGACAGGCCGCGTCGGACACCTCGAACGGCAATCTCCAGCCCCCGCAGATCCCGAATCTGGGAGGCGGCGGGAATAACGAACCCAGCGAGCAGCCGAAGCAGAAAGAGCATGTCAAGCCCGCGGGCAGGACCTACATCGACCAGCCCACCGGCGGGAACGTCAGCCCTCCGGGCGAAGACACGCCTTCGACGACGATAGGATTGTAAGCATAGGTCCTTTGGGGAAGTTCGTCCTAGGCCCTCCAGACCTAGCACCTCCCGCCCAAAGAGGCATACTATCCCTAGTGGTAACGGGGGTAGTGCCATGAAGACCCGGTTCCTGACCCTGATTTCCGCCGCAATCCTGAGCGCGTTTCTATTGGGGACCGCCTCGGCCCGTCCCGTCCCCTCCGTGGACGACACCCGCGATGCGGAGCAGCTCCCGGACGATTACACCAAGGAGCCGAACAAGCGGGACCTCATCAGCCGGACCCTGCACTTCTCCGAGCTCATCACGGACAAGAACGTGCGCCAGGAGAACATGGTCCCCAGCATCGATTTCTTCCTCGACAAGCTCCAGGAGGAGCTGCGCAAGAACGGCAACGACGCGCCCCGCGACAACATGCTCGCCAACGCCAGCGAGGCCCGCCGCAACCTGAAGGACGGGTACATGGAACTCAAGGAGGGCATCGACAAGCTCATCGAGGCCCGGGACCTGCTCAAGGAGGTCGACGAGGAGCTGCAGCCCGTCGTGAAGATGAACGAAGAGAACATGCAGGCGGTGCGCGACGCCGTCGAGGAGATGAAGAAGGTCGTGGAAGGCCTGGAGATCGAACGCCCGGAGGCCCAGCAGGACAAGGTCGAGACCCAGGCCCTGCAGGGAGTCCAGGACCTCGCGCAGTACCTCGAGCCCCTGCCGGAGAAGATCCAGAAGGCCTCGGAGAAGGTGGGCGAGGCCAAGGGCCGGGTCGAGAGCGCCAAGCAGTACAACCAGATCGTGGAGACTTTCAAGCAGAAAGCCAAGGACCTCGACGCGGCCATATCCAAGAGCCTCGGCGACAGCCGCACGCGCAACCAGCGCAAGGACGTGGAGTCCCCCAACAGCTCGGAGAGGGTCATCGGCAACGCCAACGACAAGTTCAAAGTCGTCGTGGAGAAGGCGGAGAAGGTCGTCGAATTCATGGAGAAGCTCACCGAGCCCAAGAAGGGCGTCTTCGACAAGGCCGTGGCCGACGCCAAGAAGTCCAACGCCCTGACCCAGCAAGCCAAGGAGAAGGGCCTGGAGAACGCGCCCAAGATCGAGGGCGAGGCCCAGAAGATCAAGGGGCCGATCCAGAAGGAGTACGACGCAGCGGGCTCCGACGAGAACGCCAAGAAGGCGGCCGTGGCCAAGGCCCAGGCGTCGAAGGACAAGAGCAAGGAATCGCAGACCCAGGCCGAGGAGCCGGCCAAGAAGGCCGAGGAGCCGTTCAAGAACGCCAAAAAGGGCGCGGAGCAGGCCAAGGCGGCCATGGACAAGCTCGAGAAGGACATGCTCGGCGAAAGGCCGAAAGAGGACCTGGCCAAGCTCGACGACTACTCCGTCAACGTCCAGGCCCCGAAGAAGCCCAAGGATCCGGGCAACGTGCGCTCCGGCGTCAAGGCCCGGTCCCGGGGCATCAAGTACCCGGCCGTGCTCGACCTCGGCGCCCAGCGGGTCATCGGCGAGTACGGCGAAGGCTCGTACAGCCGATAGCCGGTCCTCTTACCACATAAGGTAGAATCATCCCGATGAAGGCAGCCCTATTGCTGCTTCTTCCCTGCCTTTGCTGGTCCGACGACGGCGATTGGAGCGAGCGCATCCGCGCGGTCAACGCGGCGGGCGACCGCTCCGGGTCATCCGACGAGGGCCTGCGCTCCGCCCTGTCGGACCCGGACTGGCAGGTGCGCTTCGCCGCCGTCCACTGGCTCGGCAGGCGGGGGGCCCAGGACGCTCTCAAGAAGCTCCTGGGCTCCGAGGCCTGCCCCCTCGTGCGCATGACGGCTTTGCACTGGCTCGCCAAGACGGGCGCCGAGCCCCAAGGGTTCGACGAGAAAGAAGAGGACCTCTCCGGCTGCGAGTCCTGGTTCTGGCCGGTCTCGAAGGAGTACGCGCACACGCGCGGCAGGAAGGCGAAGCTCGTCGTGGCCACCCCGCCGGACAGCCAGGGCTGCGTCTACGCGCGCTACAAGCGCGCGGGCAGGGCCGCGTGTCCGGAAGGGACCGTGGCCAAAGGGGTCGGGCCGGCTCCGGGCAGCGTGGACTTCCTCAAGGACACCCACCCGGCCAGCGGAGTGGCCCTGTGCTGCCCGCCCGGGCGGGACCTGGCCTCGGCCGCGGAGCAGACCCCGCTCCCGCAGGAGGCGGAGTGCCGGCTCATCCCGGACCAGTGCCCGGCCGGGTGGGTGGAGATGGAACCCGAGGACGACGGAGGGGTGTTCTCCAAGAAAGACGCGCAGCATAGACGGGACAAACGCCTGAAGGAGGGCGACCTCCCGTGGCTGCACTGCTGCCGCAAGACCGAGGCTGTCAAGCCGATGAAGCCCCAGCCGCCGGTGGAGATACGCTACTGCGAGCCGGAGCCGCAGGAGCGCATCGCCAGCCTGCCTTTCGACGAGGGGCTGCGGGAGCTGGAGCCTCCGTCCGAAGAGATCGACGACGACATGCCCGAGCGCGAGATCGCTCTTGCCGCTTCGGCCAAGCGCGAACAGGCCAGGAAGCCGAAGCCGCTCAAGACGAAGCCGAAGAAGCAGGCGCCCCTGCCCCTGGCCGGCCTGGTCAAATCCGGCGAGCACGACCCGAGCGAGACCAGCGGGGGGGTGGCTGCGCTTCTCGACGGGATGCGCAGCGCCGAGGCCCGAAAGCGCGAGCGTTCGGCCCTGGCTTTGGCCGGCATGGGACCGAGGGCCGCCTCCGCGCTGCCCGGGTTGACGTCCGTGCTCAAGGGCGACCCCAGCCCGAGGGTCCGCGCCTGCGCGGCGCTGGCCCTGGCCAGCATCACGCGCGGGAAAGACGACGCGGTCCCCTACCTCAGCGGCGCGCTCTTCGACCCGCACCCGGGGGTGCGCACGAGCGCGGCTCAATCCCTGGGCAAGATCGGGACCCCGCGGGCGGAGCAGACGTTCCTGCGCTACATGCAGGCCAAGGCGGAGACGTTCATCCGGAAGGACACGCCCTGATCGCTCACGGCAGAGGGAACTCCCCGCCCAGGAGCAGGCGCAGGGTCTCGTTCGCGGCCGTCAAACCGAAGATGCCGGTAAGCGTAGGGAGGCTCCCCAAGGCAGCCCTCTTCCGGCCCTTCCTCAATTCGTAGTGCGCGTCCGCCTCCATGCGGGAGCTCGCCTTCGTGGTCAGGTCCCTGCACGGCTCCAGGGAATAGATGCAGTGGAGCTTGTCGGAGGACGCGAGCGGTCTAAGGCGCTCCCGCACCCGGGAGGCCAGAGGGCAGGTCCTGATCTCGGAAAGCCGGCCCACGCGCACGCTCGTGGGGTCGGTCCGGAGCGCCGCGCCCATGGAGGAGACGACCTGGATGTTCCGCTCCAAGGCCGAGCGCAGCAAGCTCGCCTTGGGGCTGAGCGAGTCGATGGCGTCCACCAGCACGTCCGGAGCGCCCCCAAGGGTCTGGTCCATGCTCGCTGGCTCGATGAAGAGCCTGAGAGCCTCGGCTTGGCAGGCGGGGTGGATGTCCAGGACCCGCCGCCGCGCCTCCTCGCACTTGGGACGGCCCAGGGTGGACTCCAAAGCGTAGAGCTGGCGGTTGATGTTGCTCTCGTGGATCTCGTCGAAATCCACCAGCCGGAGCCGTCCGATCCCGGCGCGGGCCAAGGCCTCGACCGCGTAGGAACCCACCGCTCCCAGGCCCGCCACGACCACGAAAGAGCGCCGCAGGCGTTCGAGAGCCGCCGCCCCCAAGAGCAGACGGATCCTGGAGAAGCGCGGATCCGTCACCAGAGCCTCCCGAAGGCTCTGGCCGCGTTCTCCCAGACGATGCGCGCCAGCTCGGGCTCCTTCATGCCGCGCAGAACGGCCGCGCGGGAAAGGACAGCGGGGAGCTCGGACGGCTCGCCCCCGTACTTGGGGTCTGGCGCGTCGGTCTCCAGGAGCAGCCGGTCCAGAGGCGCGGCCCGCAGGGACTCCAGCACCTTCTTGCGGCGGTCCTCCAGGGTGAACCCGGCGAACGAGAAGTACGCGCCGAGCTTGGCGAGAGGCGCCAGGAGCTCCGCAGGGCCGCTGTAGGCGTGCAGGAGCATGCCCCCGGGCAATGGGCCTTCCCCGCGCAGGAGGTCCATGAGCCGTCCCCAGGCGCGCACGCAATGCACCACGATGGGCAGCCGCCTTTCGCGAGCCATGCCGAGCTGCGTCCGAAAAGCCGCTTCCTGGGCAGCCGCGTCCCCTTTTGTCGCGTCCAGGCCGGTCTCGCCGACTCCCGAAGCCCTCTTGTCCAGGAAGCCCTCCAAGACCCTGGCCCAGTCTTCCCGCGCCTCCGGGACATACCAGGGATGCAGGCCGAAGAACGGCACGACCTCGGGGTGCTCCTCGGCGAGCGCAAGGACCCGGGGCCAATCGCGCGGCTCGGTCCCGTTGCACGCCAGGCGCTTCACCCCGGCCGCCTTGGCCCGGCGGAACACGCCTTCGATGTCCCTGGACAGGAGCGGATGCTGGAGATGGACATGCGCATCCATGAGGTCGAACATGGCCGTATGGTATCATACCTGCCATGGCGCTAAGGTTGCTGGCCGCCGGCCTCCTGGGTCTAGCCCACGCAGGAGTCAGCGTGCGGACCATTTCCACCGGAGCGTACGAAGCGGCGTTCTCCTATTCCCCCCCGATCGCGTCGAGCAGCGTGTCCGTGGCGGGCTCCTTCAACGGCTGGAAGAAGGACGCGTTCTTCCTGAACGGGCCGGACAGCGCGGGCTCCTTCAGCGGGGTGCTTCCTCTCGGCTCCGGAACCTATCCCTATAAGTTCGTGGTGGATGGACAGCGTTGGACCCAGGACCCGGGCAACCCGGCCAAGGAACCGGACGGCTTCGACGGGTTCAACTCGGTCCTGAGGATCGGCGTCGAGGCCGAGACCTCGACGGCGCCCTTCCACCGGCAGGATATCGAGTACTGCGAATGGGCCCGGCGGGATGGCTTGGCCGTATTGAGGGTCCGCGGCGGCGCCGCAGGCGCAGTCGTGCTCGTCGATTCCACACCCGTCGTCATGGATGCCGTCGGTCCCTCCCTCTGGGAAGCGCTGATCCGCCCCTCCTCCCCGGTCTTCTCCTACTCCTTCATGATCGACAGCCAGCCCTATGGCCGCTTCGTCTTCGACACCTCGAACGCTCCCCGTCTCGATGTCCCGGACTGGGTCGCGGACGCGGTCTTCTACCAGATCTTCCCGGAGCGCTTCGCGAACGGGGACCCGTCGAACGACCCGCCTGGGGTCGAGGCCTGGGGAGGCGCGCCCAAGCTGGATAATTTCTTCGGCGGGGACCTGGACGGCATCCGCCAGAGCCTGTCCTACATCGAGGACCTCGGCGCCGACGCCCTCTATCTGAACCCCATCTTCGCCGCGCCCACGAACCACAAGTACGACACGGCGGACTACAAGAAGGTCGACCCGTCCTTCGGCGGGGACGCGGCCCTCGGCCGGCTCACGAGCGCGCTCAAGGACCGCGGCATGCACGTGATCCTCGACGGGGTGTTCAACCATACCGGCGACAAGTTCTGGGCGTTCCAGGACGTGGTCTCCTCGGGAGCGGCCTCTCCCTACGCGCGCTGGTACACCTTCCGCGGCTTCCCGGTGACGCAGGCTCCTGCGAACTACGAGAGCTGGTGGGGCTTCGCGCATCTGCCCAAGCTCGATACCGCGAACCCGGAGGTCCGGGACCATCTGCTCGACGTGTGCTCCTATTGGCTGAACCGCCGGACCCACGGCTGGCGCCTGGACGTGCCCAACGAGGTGCCGCACGCGTTCTGGAAAGCCTTCCGCGAGAAGGCGCGCAAGGCGAACCCCGAGGCCTACCTGGTCGGCGAGATCTGGACCGACGGGCTCCCCTGGCTCGGGGGAGACGAGTTCGACGCGGTCATGAACTACGTGTTCCGCTCCGCCGTGCTGGGCTACTTCGGCTCCGGCGATCTCGGTTTGAACGAGTTCCACGACCGTCTCCAGGAGCAGCGGCGCCGCTATCCGCGGGCCTCGCTCCCGGCGCAGTTCAACCTGCTGGGCAGCCACGATACCCAGAGACTCAGGAACGCGTTCAAGGGCGACCTCGAGAAGCTCAAGCTCGCGGTCTTCTTCCAGATGACCTATCTGGGCGCTCCCGTGATCTACTACGGCGACGAGGTCGGACTCCCGGGCGAGAAGGACCCGGACTGCCGCCGCTGCTTCCCCTGGAAGGCCGAGGAGCAGGACCGCGGCCTGTTCGAGCATTACCGCAAGCTCATCCGCATCCGGAAATCCCTGCCCGAGCTCAGACGCGGCGATTTCAAGGCCGTGCTCGTGGATCCGGCCAAGGACGTCTACGCGTTCACCCGTGACACCGTCCTCGTCGTGCTCCACCGCGGGTCCGAACCCGTGGAAGTCTCCATCGACCTGCCGGCCTTGGGCAAGGCCTCGGCGCTCGCGGACCTCTACGGCGAAGCCTCCTACCCCGTCTCAGAAGGCAAGCTGAAGGTCAAGCTCGGGCCGTTCCAGGGCATGGTGCTCAAGCCGGGGCTCTGATGCGGGCCGCGGCCCTCGTATTCCTGCTCCTGGCCTCCGCCGCGGATTTCGGCGCCAAGAACGGCGAAGAGATCTCCAACAAGCAGACCGTCCTGGCGGAGATCGACAAGGCTCTCGGCGCGGGACCTCCCTCGCTGGAGTACATCTTCGTGAGACCGCTCCCTCACTGGAAGGTGTTCGGCGACGCGGGCAGCGGGAGGAACCCCTACGGCCACGCCGTGGTCCGCTACACCCTGCCGGACAGGACTCAGAAGGTCATGAACATCGTGGGCGACCCGAAGCGGGAGATGGTGCATTTCGTGAGTCCGGCGGAGTATCTCTACGGGACCGGGATCTTCGACACCGCGTCCGAGCAGGGCGGAGTCTACAACCGCGGCATGGTCTCGGTGCGCGTGGAGAAGCTGCCTCCGGAGGCGCTCCTGGCCCTGGACCGGTACTATGCCGAGCTCCAGGCCCGCAGCCGCTCCGGGGACGCGAGGTTCTCATTGGTCCTGTCCTGGCTCAAGAACCTCTTCAAGGGCAAGCCCGAGTGGGGCAACTGCTCGGGCTGGGTGTCCAAGGGCCTGGTGTCCGCCGGCATCCTGGACCGCCCCACGTATTGGCCCAAGGAGCTCTGGGTACGGCTTTATGAGAAGTACCGCGGCCTGGACCCGGCCAACGTGCACGTGGTCTGCTACCGCCGCGTCCGGCACGCGGTACAGACCTACGGCACCCGGGCGCAGATGCACGGGCTCGTGGCCCCGCTGCGCTGGCATAAGTCCGCCAGGTGGTGGGACCTGGAGAAGCTCGGCGACGTGATCGTGGAGGTCCCGGAAGGCTCGAGGGCCGCGGTCGTGCGGAGGGGACGATGAAAGACACCAGCTGGGACAAGGTGGCGCGGTGGTACGACCGCTCCCTCACGCGAGGCTCGGACCTGCACCGCGACGTGGTCACTCCCGGAGCCCTGCGCCTGCTGGGCCCCAAGAAGGGCGAGCGCATCCTGGACGTGGGCTGCGGGCAGGGCTTTTTCTGCAACGAGCTTTCCCGCCGTGGAGCCGAGGCCACCGGGGTGGACGCGTCCAAGCGCCTCATCCAGACGGCGGCGCAGCGCTGGAAAGGCCCCCGCTTCCTGGTGGGCGACGCCGGCAAGCTCGAGGGCTCCTATGACGCCTTGGTCTGCATCCTGGCCCTGCAGAACATGGAGCCGCTCGCGGACCTGGTCCGGAGCATGTCGCGCGCGCTGAAGTCCGGCGGCCGGCTCGTCTGGGTCCTGAACCACCCCTGCTTCCGCATCCCGCGGCAGAGCGGGTGGGGTTTCGACGACAAGCGCAAACTCCAGTTCAGGCGAGTCGACCGGTACATGAGCCCCATGAAGATCCCCATCCAGATGCACCCCGGAGCCGCGCCGAGCGTGCACACATGGACGTTCCATCATCCCTTGTCCGGGTATTTCGGGGCGCTGGCGGCGTGCGGTCTGGCCGTGGACGCGCTGGAGGAGTGGGTGTCCGAGCGGAGCTCCCAGGCCGGCCCCAGGGCCGGGGCGGAGGACTCCGCGCGCTCCGAGATCCCGATGTTCCTGGCGCTGCGGGCGCGCAAGGGCTGATATGGATATCCTCATCTTCGACGACGACACCTCCTTCGCCGAGATGCTCCTGCGTGTCGCCACGGGCGAGGGGTTCACGGCCGAGAAGTACTTCGACGGCTCCCGGGCCATGGAGATCATCCGGCAGACGCGGCCGCGCATGGTCATCCTGGACATCATGATGCCCGGCTTGGACGGGCTCTCCATCTGCAAGTCCATCAAGTCCGACCCGCAGACCGCGGACGTCAAGGTGATGTTCTGCACCGCCAAGGCGTTCGAGAAAGACAGGCTGGAGGCGCTCCGCTGCAAGGCCGACTCCTTCGTGGGCAAGAGGGGCGGCATCGAGCCGGTCCGCCAGGCCTTGAAGGAGCTGCTCGGCACCAAGATCTTCACCCCCCTGCCGGACCTCACCCCGCACAAAGTCGTCACGATGCGCCTTCAGGTCCGGGGGTGCTTCGCGCAGGAAGGGTCCTCCACGGCCCCGACGGACTGCGTGACCCTGGAGTTCGGCCATCGGATGCTCATCCTGGATGCGGGCACGGGGCTCTCTTCGTTCAAGCCAGAGGCCTTGCCCAAGCAGGTCTGGCTGTTCCTGTCCCACTGCGGGGAGAGCCAGCTGGCGGGGCTGCCGGCGATCCGCTCCATCCTCGGCCCGGGCGGCTCGCTCAAGGTCGGCGGCCCGCTGGACACGAGCCAGTCGCTGGGGGCCGTGCTCGCCAAGCGCCTGGGCCCTGAAGCCGTCCCCGGGATGGAGGCCTTCAAGCTCACGGAAGGGACCTTCCTCCCCTGGAAGGACATCTGCGTGCGCGCGCTTTGGGCGCACCATCCCGGCGCCACGCTCGCCTACCGGGTGGAATGCGGAGGCAAGAGCATCGTCTACTGCCCGGTCAACGAGATCGAGCAGGCCGTGGAGAAGAGCCTCCCGTCGGACTTCAACAGGAAGCTCGGCCACTTCGTCCGCGCCGCGGACCTGTTGATCCACGACTCGCGCTACATGGATGAGGAGTTCCACATGCGGACGGGGCAGGGGCACAGCTGCCCCTCCCTCGTCATCAACATGGCGGCCGAATACGGCGTCAGGAAGGTCCTTCTCTTCCACCTGGACCCGAGCAGCTCCGATGCCAAGCGCGCGGACTCCCTGAAGGGCCTTCTGGCCCGGATGTCCAAGTCCGCATGCTGGGTCCCGCTCAGCTTCGCCAGGCCCGGGCTGAGCGTCGAGGTCTAGCGCGCGCGCCGACACAATCCCCATATCCGCGCGGTGCCAGGCCGCATCCCATGGCCCGGATGGGCCATGGGACTGGGCATCCTCAGGATGTGAGTTGAGGCCCGGTCCGCGGCCTAAAACCGGGCGCCGAGGCTGAACCTCTGAGCGTTGCCGAGCTCGCCGAAAGGCGTGAAGGTGTAGTCCGCCCTGTAGTTGCCGAGCTTGAGCCTGTCGGTTTCGGGAAGACCGGGCAGGTGTTCAGCGTCGCGCTTCGTCCCAGAAGGCACGGAGCCCGGCGAACGCCGCGTCCATGTCGCCGGGGAGTCCGCAGCCTGCGGCCAAGTCCCGGTAGGGAGCCTCCCAGTTCTTCGGAGGAGGTTCGAGCGCGGCGGGAATGGGATGAATCTTGCGCCGGTCGAAGACCGCGCGCAGGGCCTTCTTCGTCAGGCCCTTGTCCAGCCCGGCCGAGCGCAGGAGGAGCGCCATGTCCACGAGGTCGCGGACCCTGGAGTTCGGTCTCGCGCGAGGCAGGGTGTAGGCGTGGAGCTTCTCGGCGAGCTGCTGTTCTGCCGAGAGCGTCGGGAACCGGCCCCTTGGAATATCGGCGAAGTCCAGCCAGTCCCGGCCCTCCGTCAGGCCCAGCGGCTCCAGTACCGGGTCCCCCATGGCCACGTCGATATGGAACCGGACGGAAATCCGCGCGTCCATGCGCGCCTCAACGGGGAAGCGCGCGCCTCCGTAGGGAGCCGCGTCCAGGTCCATCATGCGCCTGCCGATGATGAACATAAAGTGGTCGGCGAGGTCGCGGTCGGCGGCGTCCTGGAGCGCGGCGCGGATGCGTTCATCCGTAGACTTCCCCGCCGTCCCGGCGGGAGGTCTCTTCAGGACAAGGTCGATGTCCTTGGTCGCGCGGGCTTCCTTGAGCCTCAGTTCCATGGCGTAGCCGCCCTTGAGCACCCACGGCGCGGCCGGGTCCGCGAAGAGCCTGGCCAGGAACCTGTCGAAAGCGACCTGCCTGCGCAGGCGCTGGATGTCCAGACCCTCGCGCTGCGACACCCTCTTGAGCCGGTCCTCCAGGGCCCGCCGGAAGGCGGTCGCCGTGGCGTATCGCTGGCGCGCGGTCAAGACCCGGCCTCGCTGATGAGTTTCTCCAGCCGTCGCCTGGTCTCGGCTGGAAGGTGGACCGCCCGCCGGACCGCCGAGAGCCTCAGAAGCCCCCGGTCCACGGCCTCCCGGACCGCCTGCCGGAGCAGGTCGGGCGGGAACCGGCCCTCCTGCGCCAGGTCCGCCAGGGTCCGCAGCGGGGTCGTGACCCGGTAGCCCTGCCTGGACTCGATGTCCGCCTTGTCGAGGTTGCCGCGATGAAGGACGAGACCGTTCGGGGCCGGGGCCGAGCGCCGGAACCCGGGAGGGACCGTCATATGGAGCTTATGCGGCATGGCATCCGAAAGTTCGCAGATGCTCAGAGCCGTCTCGTGCGAGAACGCGCCTTGGGCCACGCCCTTGCGGTTCATGGACCAAAGCGACCCGGCCACGAGGTCCGGCCGGTCCGCAGGAGGGAATAGGGCCAGGCGGTAGATTCCCCGTCCCTCGCGCACCCAATTGCCCGCCTGGACATGGTAGGGATGATTGCGCGGGTCGATGCCCGCCAGGGCCGCCTGCCTGGCGGTGAAGTAGCCCTGCTGGGCCTCGGCCGTCCTGTAGAGGCGCTCGTAGGGCCTGCAGTCGAGGGTTTTCCTAGCCATGTACAAAACTCATAATTTCTATGAGTATTATGCAGGAGGCACGGACGCAAGTCAAGTGCCTGGCGGCCGCCTGACCAGGGGCCGGTTCCCCTCGCCCCGGGCTCCGGGGCCCTGGCGTTGACGCCGAACGCGTACGCTCCCGCGTAGAACGGGTGGATCAGCATCCGTCGGAGGTTGTCGTAGGACGCCGGCCTCCATGTCGTCTCCCAGCCCGCCGGCCCGTGCCTTTTCACCGGGATCTCGACCCCCTCCTGCCGCAGCCAAACGACGGTCTGCCGGACGCTCTCGAACCCCCGGCGGCAGGCCGCGCCGGAGGCCGACAGCCCGAGGTCCTGGTCCACGATCTCGACGCGCGCGAACCCCATGCCGCGAGCCTTCTCGGCGAGGGCGTACTGCATGCGGCGGCTCTCCAGGTTGTTGCGGACCTGCATCGGCGTCGAATGGATGCGATAGGGTAGCATCCATGCGGCGCGCCCCGCATTTTCGTAGAAGGGAGTCGCGCGAGCCGGGCAATCGATAGGCTGGGGTCGGGGGGGATGGAGAACACATTTTAGGTGCTATCGGGTATAATATGTCGACTTACATTGACAAACCGGCTGCATCGGGTATAATATTATTCAAAATATACCCGCTAGTGCCTAAAGATACGGAGTACAGACATGAAAAAGAACCCCATCGCCGGCTTCGTCCGGGAAAAGCGCCGTGAAGCCAAGCTGACCCAAGCCGAGCTGGCCTCGAAGGCCGGCGTCGGATTGCGCTTCATCCGGGATGTCGAGCAAGGCAAGGCTTCGCTGCGCACCGACACCGTCAACAAGCTGCTGTTCCTCTTCGGCAAGCGCTTGGGCCCGGTGGACCTGCCCCGCGAGTAAGGCATGGCCCGGGAGCAACGCGCCGCCGTCTTCTGCAAAGGCAGGAGGGCCGGCCTGCTGACGAAGAAAGACACCGGCTACGAGTTCAGCTACGACGCCGGATACTTGGCCGCTCCCGAGGCGGCGCCGATCAGCCTGGCCATGCCGCTGCGCCCGGAGAAATACGAGTCAGGGGCTTTGTTCCCGTTTTTCGACGGCCTGCTGCCCGAGGGCTGGCTCCTCGACCTCACGTGCGCCGCGGCCAAGATCGACAAGGACGACAAGTTCCGCCTCCTGCTCCACACGGGGCAAGACCCGGTCGGAGCCGTCAGCGTCCGCCCCCTGGAGGACGACCCGCATGGCTAGCTGCCTTTGCTGCACGGGGCCGCTCACGGCGGAGGAGGGGCGCTACCACCGCCGCTGCCTTAAGGAACTCTTCGGCTCGGCGCGCATCCCCGCCATCCCCTTCAGCCCGGCCGACCTGCCGGCCGAAGTCCTCAAGACCGGGGCGCGCATGTCGATCTCGGGCGTGCAGATCAAGGCCTCGGTCCGGCTCGATGCCGGGAAGACCCGGTTCGAAGTGGTCGCGGCCGGCGGGACCCACATCCTCAAGCCGGAGCCCCAGCAGTTCCCGGCCCTTCCGCAGAACGAGAACCTCTGCATGAGCATGGCCGCCGATCTGGGGCTGCCGGTGCCGCCGCACGGGCTCTTCCCCATGGCCGACGGAGCGCTGTGCTACGTCGTCGCCAGGTTCGACCGGTCCGGCGGGGAGAAGCTCCACAACGAGACGATGTTCCAGCTCCTGCAGGCGGCCGAGAAATACGAGGGCTCGCTGGAGCGGGTCGGCGGGGCGATCCGCGCCCACGCGGCGAACGTCGGTCTCGACTCGATAGACTTCTTCGAGCGCGTGCTCTTCTGTTTTCTGACCGGGAACGGCGACATGCATCTGAAGAACTGGGCCCTGCTCGTCCGCGGCAGGGAAGCCGCGCTCGCGCCCTGCTACGATCTGGTCTGTTCGAGAGTCTATCTCCCTCGGGAGACCGAGTCGGCGCTGACGCTCCGCGGCAAAAACGACGAACTCGGCCGGCCGGACTTCGAGGCCCTGGCCGAAGACCTGCGGATCGACGCGAAGGCCTCGGGCGACGTCTTCGAGAAGTTCCGCCGCGCCCGGGAGCGATTAAGGCAGAGGGTCGACAGATCGGGGCTTCCGGTCCGTCTGAAGCGCGGCTTCGACGACGTCATCAAGACGCGCTACAAAAGGTTGTACGGAGACTAGGAAGGCTTCTCAGCCGAGATCTTGGGGACCAAGTAGAGCGCCCCGGTGTCGTCCGTGGACACGTGGAACTCACCGGCGCGGATCATCTCCAGCAGGCGCTCGTTCAAGGGCACGCTGCGGAACTCTCCGAGCGTGAAATCGAATATCTGCGCCTCGGCCAGGCGCCCCGAGGTCAGCGTCTCTTCCACGCCGCGGCCCGCGCTCTCCGGATCGAGCGCCGCGCTGTCATGGAACACGGAAGCGCGCTCCTCGGCCGCCTTCTTCTGCGCCTTCTCCTGCTTGGCCTTGCGCGACTTCATGTAAGACTTGACCAGCTGGACCACGATGCTGATGCCGATCTGGACCGCGATCCAGGCGGGCCAGGACAGGCCGGACAGGAAGCCCAGAGGATTAAGGGAGGCGAGGCTGCTGAAATCGAAGCCCAAGGCGAAGGCCCCGCCGATGATGGCCGCGGCTCCGGCCGCGATGCCGGCGGCCTTGGCCGGAAGCGGGATGCCCTTCTTCTTCGGCTCCGCCTGGAAAGCGCCTGCCGGCAGCAGGCCCATGGCCCGGGAAGGCTGGGGAGTCAGCGAGTCCGCGGAAACGGCCGCAGCCGCCCCGGAGGTCGGAGCCTCGCCTCTTAAGGCCGAGAAGCTCTTGGCTCCCCACTCCTTGGAGGAAGCCGGGGACTCCATGGCTTGGCTGGGAGGGGTCAGGAACCGGGTCTCAGGAGCCTTCTCCTGCACCAGGATGTTGTACAAGCCCCGCGGAGCAGCCTCGGCCTTCCGGGCCCGCTCCACCATGGCCTGGCTGATGCGTCCCACGGGCCTGGCCGCGTCCGCGGCCAGGACCTGGGACGGAGCCGCGCTCCTGACCGCGGGAGTCAATGCCGCGACCGAAGGGAGCGTGGTCTTAAGAGAAGGGTTGATGTTGGACGAAAGCGGGCTCCCCAAGGGAGAAGCGAGCGCCCCGGCTCCCAGGATCCCGGCGCCCGCGATCCCGCCCGGGACAGGAGCCACGCCCACCTGGGTGTTCACGACCTCGGTGGCGACGGCCTCGAACGCCGGCAGATTAAGAGCCAAAACCAGGATGCAGGACAACGCCTTCTTCACGCTTATAGGATAGCGGGGACACGGACTGCGCGGCTGAGCAAAAGGGTCTGCACGAAGGCGGAAAACGGCCCAAGCCGCCGTGGGACTTTTGGCCTAATTGCCGCTGATGCGGCTGGTCTCCACCGCGCGGATGAGCTGGCTCACGGCCGAGGGGGTGCGGTTGAACATGCGGCTGATCTCCGTCACGCCCAGGCGCGCCTCCTTCCACATCCGGTAGATGGCCTCTTTGCGCACCGTCGCGATCTGGCGCCACTGGATGCGGCCGAAGAGCTGCTCCGTGTCCACCCCGTGCTTGGCCGTGATCTCCTTGAGGATGGCCTCGGCCGTCGGGCGCGGCACCACCGAGTCCATGGCCGCGGCCTTGCCGCAGAGCTTGCGCACCTGGGCCGCGAAGGAGTCCGAGCCCATGAAGATGCCGCGGACCTCCGGAGCCTGGAGGTCGCCGTCCTTGGCCCGCTCCTTGATGAAGTGCAGATAGCGCACGGACTGCTTGAACCGGTTCTCCCCCAGGCCCTTGAGCACGGGCGCGGAATCCACCAGGGGCTCGCGCGTCTCCGCTTCCACGTAGGCCGGACAGGAGGACCACGGGTAGCGCCACGCCTTCTCCTTCATGCCCTCGCGCATGGGCGCGAGGTGGATGTGGCGGGTCAGCTCCAGCAGGCAGGCGTCCTTGTCCACGACCACGGCGCGGTAGCGCCCCTGGAACACGTGGCCGCTCGTGCCGTGCCTCTGGTTGAAGTACTTGGTGTAGGCGGTGTTGAACCCCTGCATGACCTTCGAGAGGTTGGGACGCAGGGTCTCCAGGAAGAGGTGGACGTAGTTCGGAAGCAGGCAATAGGCGTACACCCTGAGTCCGTGCCTGTCCTTGTATGCCTTCAGGAGCGTCAGGAAGTACCTGCGGTCCTGATTGCTCAGGAAGATGTCCTGCCGGTTGTTCCCCTGAAGGATGATATGATAGCAAGCCCCTGCGAACTGTATCCTATTCGGGCGTCCCATTCGGTCTCCTCGAAAGCCTGGCACCTATCATACGAAAAAGCCCGCCGAACTTGCTGAGCCCACCGGGAACCGCCTTCCCGCCAATAGGCCCGATGGCCTACGGGACCTAGGACCCGGGTTGTGGCTCAACGCGCCTCGCCGATTCGAGACCGTCCCAACCATCACGCAGAAGATCCGCCGTCCCCTGCGCGGCGCCGATGAGGCGCCCCCAATGAACGCCGGTCAGGAACCGATGGATGGACTGCAGGCTAGCGAAGATCCCTTCGGCGTCGCGTGCCGTGGTGATCCCCACCACGCGGCCCAGCATGTCCAGCAGCGGCCCTCCCGAGTGCCCGGGGGACGGGCTCCGGTCCGTGTTGATCGCGAGGCCGCCCCTGTAATGCGTCATCCCCGTCACGGTCGCCGCATGGGGAGTGATCCCCCTCTCGGCGGGGGACTTCCCGACCCAGATGACACGGTCTCCTTCTCTTAGGATCCCGTCCTGCCCGGCCACGGGCCGGGACGGCAGCCGCCGGTCGCTCCAGAAGCTCACCAAGCCCAGATCCATCCCCGGTCCATTCGACCAATGGCTTACGACCTTCGCCTTGAACGTCCGCGTCTGCCCGTCCACGTCCAGGCTGACGGCTATCCACTTCTGCTGCTTCACCACGTGAGCGGCCGTCATGACGATGTTGAGGTACCGGTCCGTGCCGGTGCCCGGATCCCCGGCCAGCTCGCTGTGGATGACGACCCCTGAGCCCGTCCAGAGGGGTGCGGGCGGATGCGCCATGGGCTGGGTCCGCGGGACGCGGGGCTCGGCTTTCCAGTGGTGTGCGGACAGGGCCGCCACTCCATGCCCGGGATCCCCCAGCCCGGCGGCTTGGACGTCGCCGAGCATGAAATCCTCGATGGCCTGGCCTGAGGCGTACGCGTCAGACACGTCCATCCGGCTGATCGCGGCGACGGGCGCCGCGACGGCTTTGCCCTGCTCGAGAAACCCCTTCAATGGAGCGTCGAGCGCCGGAACGCCGTCCTGAGGGACTGGGGTGGCGGGAGCGGGAACGGCATCCAGGCCCTTCACGGGTCCGGCCGCCGTCACCGCGGCAGGAGCGGCGGAGTCCGCCGGTACGGGCCGCAGCGCCGGAACGGCCTGGGTCCAAAGCTTGGGCGCCACGCCCTGCAGGCCCGGCGTCACGGGTAAATAGAGGTTCGCGCCGAGGATGGCCGCAGCCGGGCACGGGACTGGCACCGGAGCTGTCGGCGCCGCGGCCGAAACGGCCACGGCGGCTGATGCGGCTCTCATCACGGGGCCGAAGCCCGAGAGGGCCAGGGACAAGGACAATGAGAAAGAGAGCGTTTTCCTCATGGCCATAGGATGCTGGGAACAGGATACCGCGCTCAGGTGTTCGACGCACGGGGTGGACGACCCACGCGCGCCCGGGGCGCGAGTCCCACGGGCTGTCCCAGGGGGTGCGCCGGAAATAAGTAGGTGGTCGGCGTCCCTCATTGAGCGCCGTTGACCACAGCACCGCCACCCAGTTGCGCCGGGCCCTCTGAGGGCCCGGCGCTTGAGGAACGGCGATTACTTTCCTTTGCGGAAGGACCCTTAGGATGCCGTCGGCAAGCCGACGGCGTTTATCTTCGTGGCCGTTGCCGTTCGAACCTCCGGCCGGCGGAGCCGGACGGAGGCCGAGCGGCCCCCACGGGGGCGCTCGTTCCGTCGGGGGTCAGCTTCCGCCTTTCAAACCGAGGGGACCATCGACTCCGACGAACTTATCCCCAATACTTTCGGACCGGAAGTCCTGGGGATAACTGCTCGTTCGGATTGCCTGTCCGCGCATTCCTACAACGATTAGGCGCACCCGGCTGACGTCCCTCTCCAACGCGCCCTCCTCAATAAGCTAGACTAGGCGGCGGAGTCGCCTTGTCCTGAGCGGATATGGGGATTGTGTCAGCGAAGGGCTAGGCCCCGAAGCGAGGTCTCTCCATGTCCAACCAACCCGTCGTCAAGCAGGACCCGGACGCGATCACTCCCCGCGCCGCGGACTACAGCCAGTGGTATCTCGACATCGTCAAGAAGGCGCAGCTCGCCGAGCACACTCCCGTGCGCGGCTGCATGTGCATCCGGCCGCACGGCTACGCCATCTGGGAGAAGATGCAGCGCGAGCTCGACGAGCGGTTCAAGGCCACGGGCCACCAGAACGCCTATTTCCCCCTCTTCATCCCCCTCTCGCTCTTGACGCGCGAGGAGAAGCACGCCTCGGGCTTCGCCAAGGAGTGCGCGGTGGTCACGCACCATCGTCTGAAGTCCATCAACGGCAAGGTCGGCGTGGACCCGGAGTCCGAACTCGAGGAGCCCCTCGTCATACGGCCCACGAGCGAGACCATCATCTGGGCGCAGTTCAAAAACTGGATCCAGAGCTATCGCGACCTGCCCATCCTCATCAACCAGTGGGCCAACATCGTCCGCTGGGAGATGCGGACCCGGGTGTTCCTCCGCACCGCCGAGTTCCTCTGGCAGGAGGGACACACCGCGCACTCTACCGAGAAGGAGGCCCTGGAGGAGACCTGGCGCATGCTCGGGGTCTACGCCGAGTTCGCCGAGAACGTGCTGGCCGTGCCGGTGCTCCGGGGGCGCAAGACCCCGGGCGAGCGCTTCGCCGGAGCGGTCGAGACGCTCTGCATCGAGGGGATGATGCAGGACGGCAAGGCCCTGCAGATGGGCACGAGTCATTACCTGGGACAGAACTTCGCCAAAGCGGCGGACGTGCAGTTCCTCAACAAGGAAGGCAGGCTCGAGTACGTCTACGCGTCGAGCTGGGGGGTCTCCACCCGCCTGGTCGGAGCCCTCATCATGGCGCACAGCGACGACAACGGCCTCATCGTCCCCCCCAAGCTCGCCCCCATCCATGCGGCCGTGGTCCCCATCTTCAAGACGGACGCGGAGAAGACTCGGGTGCTCGAGGAAGCCGCGAAAGTGCGCGACGAGCTCAAGTCCAAAGGGCTCTCGGTCAAGCTCGACGACCGCGAAGGCCTCACTCCCGGGGCCAAGTACTATGAGTGGGAGGCCAAGGGCGTGCCGATCCGCGTCGAAGTCGGCCCCAAGGACCTGGAAAAAGGCTCTCTGTGCCTCGTGCGCCGGTTCCTCGCCGACGCGGATAAGCTGACGGACGTCGAGAGACGCAAGAAGGCCAAATCCTTCCTGCCGCGGGCCGAGGCCCTGGCCTCCGTCCCCAAGATACTCGACGAGATGCAGAAGCAGCTCCTGGAACGCGCGCGCGCGTTCCGCGCAAGCCGCAGCAAGGTCATCGACTCCATCGAGGACTACGAGGCGTTCTTCAAGTCCGAGGAGCCCGGGTTCGCCTGGGTGCACTGGGCCGGGGACGCGGGGCACGAGGACCAGATGGCGCGGCGCTTCGAGACCTCCATCCGCTGCATCCCCCTGCCGGAGGATGTCCCGGAGCAGGCGCGCGGGAAGGGGAAATGCATCCTCACGGGACAGCCCTCCGAGCAGCGCGTGGTCATGGCGCGCGCCTACTAGCATGGACCTGCCCCGTGTCGAGAGAGCGGCCCTGAGGTCCTCCCGCTTCGACGCGATCTACGCGCCGGAAGAGAGGATCCCGGTCATCGTAGTCGAGAACTTCCCGGCCCTGGGCCGGCTGACCGCGATGCGCTTCCTGGAATGGGTGCAGGAGAATCCCGACGGGGTGGTCTCCCTGCCCACGGGGAAGACCCCGGAGCACTTCATCGCGTGGGTGCAGCGCTGTCTTTCGACCTGGAAGACCCGCGGGACGCGCCGGATACTCTCGCGCAACGGCGTCGATCCCGCCAAGCGCCCCGACCTGCGCGGCCTGCATTTCGTCCAGATCGACGAGTTCTACCCCATCGAGCCCTCGCAGAAGAACAGCTTCCTCTCCTATGTCGAGCGCTTCTATATCCGAGGCTTCGGGATGGACCCGGGCAAAGCCATGCTCATCGACGGCTCCCGAATCGCTTTGCGCCGGGGCGAACGGCTCGGGGACGTCTGGCCGGGCATGGCCGTGGATCTGTCCCTGCGCGGACGCAAGGCCCGCACCCGGCTCGAGGCCCGGCAGAAGTCCGTTTTGGCCGGGGTCGACGAGTGGTGCCGGGGCTACGAGGAGCGCATCCGGGCCCTGGGCGGCATCGGCTTCTTCCTCGGCGGCATCGGTCCGGACGGCCACATCGCGTTCAACGTGAGGGGATCGAGCCATTCCTCGCTCACGCGCCTATGCGGCACCAACTATGAGACCCAGGCCGCGGCAGCCGGGGACCTGGGCGGCATCGAGGTGGCCAAGACCCGAGCCGTCATCACCCTGGGGCTTCAGACCATCACCTCCAATCCTGATTGCGTCGCCATCATCATGGCGGCCGGCGCAGCCAAGGCCCGGGTCGTGGCGGACGCGGTGCAGCGGGCTCCGCAGCCCCGCTATCCCGCCACAGCCCTTCACAAGCTTCCCCTGGGCCGCCTCTACGTCACGGAAGGAGCCTCCGGCCTCCTCGAGGCCAGGCGGCTCGCGGCGCTCCGGCGGCATCGGGCCATGCCTCGGGGCGAGGCCGAACGCATCGCGGTGGACATCTCGGTCCGGCTGGGCAAGCCGTTGGACCGGCTGACGCGACAGGACTTCAGAAGGGATGATTTCGGGCGGCTCCTGACGAACGGCCCAAAAACCGCTCTCAGGGCCAGGGCGCATCTGGCCGCGGCCTTGGAGCGCGGCTGCCGGCCGCTGTCGGGCACCAACTTCCTCCACACCGAGCCCCATCACGACGACCTCATGCTGGGCTGCCTGCCCGCCATGGCCATGAATTTCAAGGAGCCCTCGAACCAGCACACGTTCGCCACCCTGACGAGCGGCTTCACGGCCGTGACAAACAGCCTCATGCGGCGCAGACTCGGATCCCTGCTGGAGCTGCTGCGGCGCAAGGACTTCCGGGACGAGCTGGGCAAGGTCTCCCGGGACGACGAGGTGAAGCTCTTTCTCAACGGCCGCAAGGAGCGCGGCGAGGGGCTCCGGCTGGCGCGCGACCTGCGCGAGAGTTCAGGAAAGAACCTGCCGAAAGAGATCCGAAAATGGCTCCGGTACCTGTCGCAGGCCTACCCCGGCCAGAAGGACGTCCCCGTGATGCAGCAGCTCAAAGGCAGGTGCCGGGAATGGGAGGCGGACTGCCTGTGGGGAAGCCTGGGCTTCTATTCGCCGAACATCCGTCACCTGCGCTTGGGGTTCTACACCGGCGACCTGTTCACGCAGGAGCCCACCCAGGGCCGGGACGTGCCGCCCATCGCCAGGCTGCTCAAGGAATCGAATCCCGATATCGTCGCGGTGGCTTTCGACCCCGAGGCCAGCGGTCCGGACACGCACTATAAAGTGATGCAGGCGATCAACGCCGCGCTGCGCGGCTGGTCGAAAAAGACGCGGGTCTGGGGCTATCGGAACGTCTGGTTCCGGTTCCATCCGTCCGAGGCGGAGCTCATCGTGCCGGTGGACAAGGGTTGCCTGGATTCCATGGAGCGCTCCTTCCTCGACATGTACGCCAGCCAGCGCGAGGCCTCCTTCCCGAGCCATGAGTACGACGGCCCGTTCTGCCGGCTCGCGCGGAATATCCAGGAAGAGCAGCTGCGCATGGTCCGGTCTTGTCTAGGAGCGGGATTCTTCAAGAAACACCCCGAGCCCGCCATACGGCGGGCCCAGGGACTCGTGTTCATGAGGGAGATGACCTCCTCCGAGTTCGCCAGACACAGCCGCGCGCTTCAGAAGGCGATGGAGTCTTAGTCGCCTATAGGCGCGCAGCTCATCCCGCTGCTCGTACACCTGGGACCATACCCGTCCGCGCAGCTCACGTGCACGTTCTCGCACGAGAGACCGCAGACCCACTTCCCGTGATCGCATAAGGCCGTTTTCCCGTCCGTGCAGCTCGGCTTCGTGGAGCTGTCGCAGCGCGGGCCGTGGGGCCCTGGCCCGGGCTGCGGGTCATCGTCTTCCTGCGGGCAACCGGCGAAGAGCAGCGCCGCGAGCGACACGAACAGTATCTGGAGCTTCATGACCCACCTCCCACATCCTAGGACAAGGATGCCCGGACCATGGGCAGCGCTCCACCTAAGAATCGGAAAAGAAGATCCTGCTGGATTTTAAAGGCTTTTATTCTGCCGGCGCAGGGGCCTTCACAGGACCTTGACCGCCGCTCAGCCCCTCTTCGCGATAGCCCGGAGCCCGCCAGGCATTGACGAATTTCAATCTTTGTGTCATACTATATGATATGAAGTATGACATGCTCCTCGCCCGCTCCGATTCCGGCGGCTGGCTTCTCCTGGACCCGGCCGGGGGGAAGCCCCGAGAGGTGTGCACGGTCAAGGAAGCATGCCGCAGCCTTTCCCTGAGCCGCCGGCAAGTGTACCGCCTTCTTTCCACCGGTGTCCTGGCGTCCCACGGGAAGGCTTTCGGCGAATGGCTGCTCGACAGCGCCGGAGTCGAGAGGCTCTCCCGCGCGCCCTCCGCTGCGCAGCCGATCCCGGCGCGGCTGGCTCCCCTGTTCCCCGAGTACGAGGTCTCGAAGCTCAACGCGGGCAGGGACAGGACCGTCGTCATATCGCGGGTCCTGGACCGGGGCCGGCTGGAGGATATCCGCTGGCTTCTTCGGCGTCTATCCAAGGGAGACGTTTCCAAGTTCATAGAGCAGGACGGTTCCCGGCTCCTGTCGCGGCGCTCGCTGAGGCTGTGGTCCCTGGTGTTCGAAGTCGTCCCAAAGGCGCTCCCGAAATGGAGGAGGGCGGACCCATGGCGCGAGGCGGGACTGTGAACTGGCACGCGGAGGTCCTGAACCCGGCAGCGAAGAGAGCCGCCGTGCGCCTAGTCCCGGCGGTCTCCGGGTTCTACCTGGCCGGTGGGACCGGGCTCGCCCTTCGCCTCGGCCACCGGGTCTCCCTCGACCTGGACTTCTTCTCGGAGCAGAATCCCCTGAAGGACTCCGACCGAGGACTCCTGCTGGAAGCCATACGCGCCGGAGGAAAGGTCGAGGTCGAGCAAAACAAGGACGGCTCGCTCCATCTGCTGGTCGAAGGCGCTCATATCAGCTTCATCCGGTATCCCTACCCTCTCCTTGGGACCTGCGACAAGTGGGGCGATATCCCCGTCGCTCCGGTGGAGGACATCGCCGCCATGAAGGTATCGGCTATCATCGGCCGGGGCTCCAGGAAGGATTTCGTGGACCTTTACGAGATCTGCTCCAGGACCGGCCTGGAGGCGGTCCTGCGGCCTGTTCCCAGGAAGTTCTCCGGCCACCGGGACATGCTCCTGGAGGCCTCGCGCGCCCTGGTATACTTCGAGGACGCGGAGAAGGAGCCCATGCCGCGGCTGCTCAAGAGGATATCCTGGGAGCGCGTCAGAGCCTATTTCGAGAAGGAAGTCCCAAGGCTCGTCAACAGGCTGTTGGATTGACTCGGGCGCCGCGCCAGCCCCTCCTCGCAATATCCCCTTGCCAGCCAACCGCACCCCGTGCAGACGCGGCGGAGCTCTTCTACGCTGACGCACTTGAGGACACGCTTCCTCAAGGCCGTCGCTCCCAGGCGCGAGCGCGTCTTGAGCCTCAATAACCCGAGCACGGCCCGGTCGCGGGCGCGGACCGCGGCGTCCGAACCATTGGAACAGCCCTTGCCCTTCAGATGCGGGCACGCGGCGCAGACATCATCCGGGCCGAGGACCAGCTCGAAGGACGCTCTCCCGCGGGAGAAGAAGAGCCCGGCCAGCCGCGTCATGTTGTCCACGAACGCCGGGCTGTAGCCCAGCCCGCGGAAGCCGAAGAAGCACAGGAGGTGATGCGGCCTCAACCGGACCCGCATCTATCTTCCCAGGAATACCGTGATGCCCTTGCGCACCATCATGACCGCGATGGCCGCCAGGACGAGGTTGGCGACCTTGGAGAAGGTACGCGTCCCCGCCTTGCCCATCAGGCGAAGGAAGGTCTTGGCCATGCGCAGGACGATGCCCGCCGCCAGGATATTGGCGGTGCTCGCCAGCACGGCCATGGGCTTGCCGTACTCGGTCGCGCACAGCAGCATGGTGGCCAACGCGGCCGGCCCGGCGATGAGCGGCACTCCGAGCGGCACCGCCCCCAAGGTCTCGGGGTCGAGGCGCGCGTTCGATTTCTCCCCCACGATGTCGTTCATGGCGATGACGAAGAGGAGCATCCCTCCGGCCACCATGAAATCCGCGAAGGTGATGCCGAGGAGCTTGAAGACCGCCTCGCCGATGAAGAGGAAGGCCAAGGCCACGGCCAGGGCCGTGACCACGGACTGGATCAGGATGCGGCCGACCTTCCCCTCGTCGATGCCTTCGATCATCCCCAGGTAGATGGGCATGGTCCCGACGACATCGACAGCGACGAAGATCGGGACGAAGCACAGCCAGAACTCGCGCATGGCGCGGATAGGATACCAAATGCTAGCTTCCCTTCATGATCGATATCCGACCCAAGTTCAAGCCTGTTTTGGATCCGGATTTCATGCCGGCGGCCTTGTGGAACAAGGCTTACCGCGCCGAGGCCGAGAAGACCTTGGAGATCGCCGTCGAAAGGAGCGGCGGGGCCGTTGCGGTGCACGAGACCCGCATCCTGCCGCACGAGGGTCCGGCCATCCCCGTAAACGAGCTCCATGTCGAGCGCCTCATCAAGTTCCTCCTCTGGCAGAAAGGCGGGTTCCATATCACCGTCTCGGGAGAGCCGGCCTTGGCCGAACACGTCCGAAGGATCTACTCCCCGGAGGGACGACGCTCCTTCGACCACGCCTTCATGGGAAAGACGGTGTCCGGCGTCCCGATGGTCGTGGAAGCCGGCGCCCCCCGGAAGGGCGACGAGGGCGCTCGCGCGCTGAGCCTCGGCGGGCATCTGAAGGGCTGCAGGATCGGCTTCGACCTGGGCGGCAGCGACCGCAAGGCCGCGGCGGTCGTGGACGGCAAGGTGGTGTTCTCCGAAGAGGTGGTGTGGGACCCTTATCCGGCGAAGGACCCCGGCTGGCACTACAAGGAGATCAACGACTCTCTCAAGCGCGCCGCGGCGCACCTGCCGCGCGTGGACGCCATCGGGGGGAGCGCGGCCGGCATCTACGTGGACAACGAGGTCCGCGTCGCGTCCCTGTTCCGCGGCGTTCCGGCGGACCTGTTCGAGTCCAAGGTCCGCCGCATCTTCCTCGACCTGCGCAAGGAGTGGAACAGCGTCCCCTTCGTGGTCGTCAACGACGGCGAGGTGACCGCGCTCGCCGGCTCGATGTCCCTCAAGAAGAACGCCGTCCTGGGCGTCGCCATGGGCACAAGCGAGGCGGCCGGCTATGTGGACCCCAAGGGCAATCTCACGACCTGGCTCAATGAGCTGGCCTTCGCCCCGATCGACTACCGGGCCTCCGCGCCGGCGGACGAATGGTCCGGCGACATCGGCTGCGGGGTCCAGTACTTCTCCCAGCAGGCGGTGGGACGCCTGCTGCCGGCGTCTGGCATCGCGCTGCCTCGGGACATGAAGCTCCCGGAGAAGCTCAAGGAAGTCCAGGATCTCATGGAAAAAGGCGACCCGCGCGCCAGGCGCATCTTCGAGAGCATCGGCGTCTATCTGGGGTACGCGGTCGCGCACTACAAGGACTTCTACGAGTTCGGCAGCCTGCTCCTGCTCGGCCGCGTCATGTCCGGCCAGGGAGGAGAGCTCATCCTCTCCACCGCCAAAGACGTCCTGAAGGCGGAATTCCCGTCCATCCATGAGGCGGTCGGCTTCGCGACGCTCAGCGAAAGGGACAAGCGCCACGGCCAAGCCATCGCGGCGGCCTCCCTGCCCCCCCTATAGCCTCAACACCATAGGTCTTTGGTCTCATATCCCCCCTAGGCCCTCTATCCATGGCTTATCCGCCTCGCCCGGGGGACACTATCGTGAGAGGGGGATATGCGCGCCAGCGTCATTCTGCTGCTCGCCGCATCGCTGCTGAGCCGGGCTCCGGCCCTGGCCGCGGACGCGCCCCCATCCGAACCGGCCCCAGCCGCTGAAAAGCGGGAGCAGCCGGCCAAGCCCGAGGTGTCGGACCGGGTCAAAGAGCAGTTCCGCGAGAACGCCTCCGAAGAGGACCTGGACAAGCCTCTTACCCCCGAATTCCTGGACTCGCTGAACCTCACCGAGGAAGAGCGAGAGGAGCTCCTCGCCGGCAAAGGCGACCTGACGCAAGGAGAGCTCCTCACGCGGCTCGAAGCGCGCACCCGGGCGCAGGCCGAACGCCTGCTGGACTCCCTGGCCGACGCTGAAAATCCCACTCGAGAGATGCGGGCGGAGGCCAGGCGGCTCGTGTATGAACGCTCGGCCTTTCTGGAGCCGGGAGAGCTCGGCGTGCTCGGGGAACTCGCGGGGTCGGACATCCCGCGCAAGGTTGCGCTGGGCGTTCCGAAGGACTCCGCGAGCGGCTTGCGCGACTCTCCCGGCCCTTTAAAAGGGACGCCGGGGGCCCTGCATCCCATCTACGCCAGGTCCGGGGTCACCCCCATACCGCCGCCGGGGCACGAGATCCAGGGACGCAGCCCCGGGCTCACGGACCCGCGCTACGGCGTGGCCACGGTCGACATGGGCCATTGCGGCGGCTCCGGGGTCGTTGTGCACAGCGAGCAGGGCGTGGACCCGGCCACAGGCAAGCCCGGCTACTGGAACGTGCTGCTGACCGCGGGCCATGTGGTGGACGGCAGTCCGGGTGGAAAGGCCGATATCTCCATGGAAGTCGACGGGCGGATGCGCACCTTCCAGGGGACTGTGGGCGACTACAACACCCGGACCTATAAGGCGGACTTGGGTCTGATCACCTTCTGGAGCGGGGAGGCCGTGCCGGTCCGGCCCGTGGGAGGCAAGGACGCTTTCCCGGTCCCGGGAGACCCCGTCATGTGGGTCGGGCAATCCTACCTCGAGAGCGTCATCACCCCGCACTCGGCGCAGGTGGTCGCCGGCGGCCCAGGCCCCACCAAGACGGACCGGGAGCCCGTGGAAGGCCACTCCGGAGGCCCGCTCCTGGATATGCTGGGCCGCGTGGTCGGCATCACGTCCGCCTACGACTACACGCACGGCATATTCGCGAACCTGCAGTCCATCCACGGCATGCTCGACCGAAACGGGCTGTCCAGCATCTTCGACGGAGCGCGCACGGCCGCGGAAAAAACCACCGGACTCCTGCGCCAGGCCTGGGAAGCCCGCCGCGATCAGACCCCGGCCAGGGCAGAGGCCTCGGCCGGCGGCCCGCAGAGCCCGGGGAGCGGCTCCACCGGCAGTCCTCCCGGAGGAGGCGGGGGCGGCGGCAAAGACAAGGACAAGGATAAGGACAAGAAAAAGGGCGGCGCAGGCTGCGCCAAGCCGGCTGAGGCCAGCTCCGGAGGCGACGATGTCTACATCAACCTCGGCGGGCCGGAGTTTTGGGGGATACTGATCCTGTTGGCTGGGCGCAGACGAAGAGTGTCAGTTCCTCATCGGACGAGACCTTAGTCAAGACGGCCCGGCACTTCGAGTCCACCGCCTGGTAGAACTCCGGCATGCTTGCCCGATTGAGGGAAGAACCCAGGAAGTAGGCGCCGCCCTCCAGCAGCTTGGGGTCGTAGTTATAGACCCCCCCGATGTACTGCGCCTTGATGATCCGGCCCGGCAGGGACGGGTGCGCCTTTCTGACCGCCTTCGCGAGAAGGGCCTCGAACCTCCCTCCGCCCGGGTCGAACGCGGTCTGCAGCAGCGGCAGGGTGTCTGATTCGAGGATCAGCGTATCCGCCGGAGTCATCTCATCGTACACGAACGAGGCCATCTCCCCGCGGACGTCCGGCCCCTCGCGCGGGCGGTGCGTGCGTACATTCCAGGCGCAAGCGGTCAGCAGGATGGAGGCCAGGCCGATGGCCGCGGCCCGCTGCCGCGGAGTCAAGCGCTCCATGCCGCGGGCCATCACCGCGACCCCGACGCAGCAGAGCACCACGAGCCCCGGGATGACGAACCGGTCGTACTGGGTGCGCGAGAGGGCGAACAGCACGAGAGTGGCGACGCCGTACTGAGCCAGGCTCCGCAGCTCCTTGTCCTTGAAGGCGAGCGCGGTGACCCCGGCTCCCAATGCCATGGCCGGGAAGAAACCCTGCCGGGCGAGCACGGAGAGGTAGCGCCAAGCCCCCGGCGGCTCGGCGTGAGGATGCGTGGTGAGCAGCGTCCCTCCCTGGAAGGAGAACCAGCGCAGGAAGTCCGGAAGGTCGATGAGGACATACGGGTTCAGAAGCATGAACGTCCCGAAAGAAACGGCGCACGCCAGAAGCATGTCCTTGAGCCAGGCCTTGTCCCGCCGGAACTCGGAGAAGGCCGGAAGGCCGAGCAGGAGCGCGGCCGGGTAGTTCGCCGCGGTCGCCGCGCCGATGCCGATGGAGGCGAGCGCCAGGCTCCAACGGGAAGCCTCGCGCATGCGCCTCAGGAGCAGGCACAGCGCGGCCAGTTGGCAGAAGAGCGCGAGCGAATCGACCCGGATGAAGACCGCGTATTTCCCGGTCAACGGCAGACCGGCCACGAGCAGTCCCGCGAGCAGTCCCGCCCCCGGCCCGGCCAGCATGCCCGCGAGCCACGCGGCCGCGGCCGCGGACAAGGCGCCGAAGAAGACCGACACCGCTCGGGCGAGCCCGAGGGACTCCCCCTCCCGCGCGAGGAAGCGGTCCAGGTAGGCGTCTTGCGAAAGGCGCAGCGAGGCCCTGTGCGCTGCGTAGACCGCGCCGAGCGTCTCGTAGTAGAGCGCCGGGTGTACGAAGTACCCGGGGTTGAACGCCTCATGGAGCCCCCGCAAGCCCCGGGCCATGTTGTGCCATTCATCCTGTCCAGTCCCCAGCACGGGGCCCCTGGGGATCGTCGGCAGGATGACGGCGAGGAAGACCGCGGCGGGGAAGACGCACGCCAGCCAGCGCCTTGCCATCAAGCCAGGCTCTCGAGTGTTTCCAGGAATCCCCGGGCGGAATCGAAGCGCTTCTCGGGCTTTGGATCCAGCCCGCGCGCCACCAGGGCGTCCAGGCCTTTCGGCAGGCCGGGGACCAGGGTCGAAGCCGGCGGGTATTCCCCGGAGAGCTTCTTCGCTATCGCCGAACCCTCGAACGGGAGGCGTCCGGTCAGGCACTCATAGAGGCACACGGCCAGGGCGTAGGTATCCGTGCTTCGGCCCACGACCCCGCCCTCCTGCTCGGGAGCCATGTAGGGAGGCGTGCCGCAGACCGTGCGGGTGACGGAGAGGCGGCCCATGGCGTCCTTGGCCTCGCGCGCCACGCCGAAATCCATGACCCTGGCGAGGCCGTCCTTGTCGATCATGATGTTCGAGGGCTTAAGGTCGCGGTGCACGATGCCGAGTTCGTGCGAATACTCCAGGGCCGCGCATACGCCCCTGAAGACGGCCTTGGCTTCCGCCAGGCCGAGCCGGCTCTTCTCGCGCAGGACCTGCGCGAGGGTCCGGCCCTCCACATACTCGAAGATGAGATAGGCGTCGCTCCCCTGCTCTTCGATGGAGTAGATCTCCACGATGTTGGGGTGCCGCATCTTGGCCACGGTGCGCGCCTCGGTCAGGAAGCGCTCCCGCTCCCGCGGGTCGAGGCGGATCTCGGAGCGCATGATCTTGATGGCCACCTTGCGCTGCAGCCCGGGGTCGAAGGCCTCGTAGACCACGCCCATGCCGCCCGCTGCCAGCTCGCGCACGACGCTGTAGCGTCCCAGCAGCGAGTCGGAAGCCGGCGCCTCCGCGCCGCCGAAGCCGGCACGCAGTCCCGCCCACACGATGCCGGCGCTCGCGAGCGCGAAGAGGAGGTAGAGAGGCCAGCGCGATCTCCCCCTGCTCCCCGGCCGAGGCTGGACCGGACCGGATCCGCTCAACAGCAGGGTCAGGTCCGCGTCGGCCGGGAGCTCGACCGCCTTCTGGAGCAGACCCTGAAGGCTCGGCGCGAGGCTTGCCGCCCGGCGCAGGTCCTCGAGAGCCTCCTTCCGCTGCCCTAGACCCGCCCTCGCGTACGCCCGGTTGTAGAAGCCCAGCGCGCTCTTGGGGTTCAGGCGCAGCGCGGCGGAGGCATCCGCGAACGCCTCCGGATAGCGCCGCAGCCTGTTGTAGGCCATGGCTCGCGTGTTCAGGAGCGCCACGCTCTGCGGGGCGAGGCGCAGGGCCTCGCCCGCATCCCGCGCGGCGCTCTCGTAGTCTCCGATCTGCATGGACATCCGGGCCCGCAGATAATAGGGCTGGGGGTTCTCCGGGTCCGCCGCGATAGCCTTGGCGAGCTTCTCGAAAGCCGCCGGGTAGCCGCCCACGACGACGTCGGAGAGCGCGGCCTTGACTAGGCTGGCGGACTGCCCCCGGCCCGGCTTCGCGCCGGAAGCGCTCGGAGGGCTTAAAGACTGGAGCTCCGTGGCCAAGGCGGCGGGCTGAGCCTCGCCGCCGGGCGTCCCGGACAGGGGAGACTGGACCCGCCCGATCTTCACCTTGGGCGCCCTCGACTGCGTGAGCTTGAACAGAGCCAGGGCTTGCGGATGCGCCGGCTCGCGTTCGAGCGCGGCGGCCGCGTCAAGGTTGGCCTGGGCCATGTCCCCGAGCTGCTCCGCCGCGGCGCCGCGGCCGTAATAGGTGTCCGCGCGGTCGTCTCCCCGCTGGATGGCGAGGTCGTAGTTGCGATACGCGCTCGGATGATCCCCCTGCTCGGCGTAAGCCCCTCCCACGGCCGCGGGAAGCACGTAGCTTCGGGAGTTGCTCTTGGCCACCCCCTCCGCAGCCGAGAGCACCCCCCCGGCCAGCGGACCCGGCTGTTTCTTGAAAACTCCCACGAGGCGGCGCGCGTGCGCATCCGCCTCTTTGGTGTTGGCGGGGCCGGCCGTCTCGCGATCCGGATTGAAGCGCCAGTACCACATCTGGATCTGATCGTCGGCCTCCTGTGACCTGCCCATGTACTTCTCCGCGTCATGGGCGACCCTCTGCGCCTGCAGCACCCGCCGCATCTCATCGGTCAAGGGAAGCCCCTGATCATGACGCTGCTGGAATTCCTCGAAGAACTTCTTCTCATCCTCGCTCAGCTCGACGGTCCTGCGGATGCGCTCGACCGAGTCGGATACGACCTGGGTTTCCCCGGCGAAAGCCGCCCAGGCGGCCAGCGCGATGATAAGTGGCGTCGTCATGGTTCGCTCCGTCCGGCCTGCCCAAGGAAGGACCGGTTCTCCAGCGCCAAGCCGCGCTCCACGACCGCCAGGGCAGACAGGAGCTCCGGGTCCTTGGGCCTGCGGGACAGGAGGGCCCGGAGCTTCACGCGCGCCTGCGGGAGCCGGCCCATCCCCGCGTCGATCATCGAGGAAGCCCAGAGCGCGTCCTCATCCCGGGGGAAGCGCCTGAGCCACTCCTCCACGTAGAGCCGATGCAGGGGATACTCGAAACGGCCGTGGTACTCCGCCGCGTCCTTGAACTCCTCGCGGCTGAGCCCCTGCCCGCGCGCGGACAGATAGAGGGGCAAGAACAGTCCGGGCCGCGCCTCCTGGGCGAGACGCGCGTCGTGGCCGCGGATGAGGTTCGACGGCTCGTTCGAATAGAAAGCCTTGGGAGCCTCGTACTCCAGGACCGGGAACCGGTCCTCGTTGAGCGGGCCCTGGCCCGCGATGAGACGCACGTCCGGGTCCGAGGCGAGGTTCAAGGACAGCACCGTGGCGAAGCGGCGGATCCCGATCCTCTTGAGATCCTCGCTCACGGCGGGCTCCTCGAACCGGCGCCGCATCGCCTCGAAGCCCGGCTCGAGGGGCTGCGACGAACCCACCAGGAGCATGTCCTCCGGCCGGGGAGCCCAAAGGGCGACGTGCTCGAAGGAGGAGGCGAAGGTCCTCAGGACCAGGCGGATGACATCATCCGACATCTCGTAGTTGTGCACCCACTGCAGCATGACCCCGCCCGGGTTCAGGCGGGACTTGGCGAGCCCGTAGAACTCGGACGTATAGAGCCCTCCGATGCCGGCCAGCCAGGGGTTGGAGGGCTCGGAGATGACGGCGTCATAGCGCCCGCGCGACGAGGCCAGGACCACGCGGGCATCCTCCACGTGGAGCCTCAGACGCGGGTCCGCCAGCGCGCGCCGGTTGTGGGGCGCGAAGAACCTCTCCGCCTCCACGACCGCGGGCGAGATCTCGGCCACGTCCAGGCTGCGGATCGGATGGGTGAGGGCCGACCCCGCCGTGACCCCGGAGCCCAGGCCCACCACGAGGACGCTCTTCGCGTCAGGCCTGAGCAGCAGCGGGAGCTGTCCGCACAGGACCTGCGTCTGCATGTCCCCGCCGGAAGAGGCGTCCGTCTTCCCGTTGATCTTGAGCAGCAGGTCGCCGTCGGGCGTTTCCACGACCGCCACCGAAGCTTCGCCGTCGTCCCGGTAGTAGACGATCTTCCCGTCATCCACGGATCTCTTGAAATTCCGGTAGGTCTCATGACCGCTGCGCCGGCGCATGCGGTAGGCGCCGCTCGTGAGCATGTTCTTGTCCCAGGGAACGGAGAAGACCAGATACAGAAGCACCGGGATCAAGGAGACCGCGGGGGCGAGAAAACGTCTCTTTCCGCTTGAGGCGATGACGATCGCCCCCACGAGCCAGTTGAGCAGCATCCCGGCCGCGAGCAATCCCTTGAGCCCCAGCCACGGCATGAGGAAAAGCCCGGCGCACAGGGCTCCCAGGACGTTCCCCGCCGTGTTCCAGGCGAAGACCTGCCCCACGCGCCGGCCCAGTCCGGACCCGCTCTCGGCCACGGCCTTGCACGCCAAGGGCAGGGTCGCGCCGATGAAGGCGGTGGGGAGCAGCGTCAGCAGCCAGCAGGCCGCGAATCTCAGGCCCTGGTGGAGCAGGAACGTCTCCGGCACGGGCTGGAGCATCCCCTGCAGCCGGTAGAACAGGTAGGGCAGGTACGGGTAGAGAGGAAGACACAGAGCGAGGGAGACCGCGATGCCCATCTCGACCAAGCCGAAGACCCGTGCCGGCTCCTCGATCGGGGAAGCGCGCCGGGCGATGAGCCAGCTTCCCAAAGCGATGCCGCTGATGAACGCCGCGAGCATGATGGAGAAGGAGTAGGTCGAGGCGCCCAACGACAGGGCCAGCAGCCGCGTCCACGCGACCTCATAGGACAAGGATACGAACCCGGAGACGAAGACCGCTGCGAGGAGAAATGTGCCCGTGCCACGGATGTGGCACGGCACCGCGTCCCTCGGGAAGGAGTTGGACGCGTGTGCGGGGGATCTCCGGGACATGAACAGGCACGCCAGCCCGATCAGGATGTTCATGCCGGCGGCGCAGGACGTGCTCAAGTCCAAGCCAAGGCCTGGGATGAGGGCGAAGGCGGCCAGCAGGGTGCCGGCCACGCCCCCGGCGCTGTTCAGCGAATACAGACGCGACACGGAACGGTCCGTCATGGACAGATCCGATGTCAGGAGCCGGGTCAGGGCCGGGAGCGTCCCTCCCATGAGGATGGTGGGAAGCAGGATCGCGGCGAACGCCGCGCCGGCGCGGAGGGCGAACGGGGCCTGCATCAGCCTCGAGGACAGGGCTCCGAGAAGGAACGGGGAGATCAGGCCGAAGAGTCCGATGCCGAGTTCGAGCCGCGCGTAGAGGAGAAGGCGGTTCCCGACCCTGTCCGCGATCGGACCAAGCCAGGCGTTCCCCAAAGCAAGCCCCCCCAGGAAGCCCGCGAGGACCACGGCGTAGGCGTGGGCCGCGTGCCCGAGGCTGAGCGCCAGATACTTGGCCCACAAGGTCTCATACGCCAGTCCGCAGGCGCCGGAGAGGAAGAATAAGAGATAGAGGAACCTTTCCATAGGGTCAGGGGCGCTGCGTCGCGGCGATGTAGTCCAGCACGAACCTGGCCGGATTCACGGGGAACTCCTCGGTGTCCCCGATCCCGACCGGCCGCTGCCTCAGTTCGTAGACCACGAGCCATCTCGGATTCCCCTTCCCATCCTCGCGGTCCTCGAACAGGGGCTTGAGCCAGCGGGCCCAGAACTCCATGAACGCCTCGGAGCGGACCTGCTCCTTGGGAAGCACGTTCCCGGACTCCTTCCTGTAAAGGAACTGCCGCGCGCTCACGAAGATGTGCGTCACTCCGAGCTCGCGGACCCGCTCGCCGAGCTCCTGCGCGGTCTTGGACTCCTGGACCGCGGTCCAGAACGGATTGAAATCGTAGATGGTGGCTGCGATGAAGTCCCTTTCGCAATAGAATGCCCGGGACTCCCCGAGGAAGAGCACCTTGGCGTCCTTGGGAAGCTCGCGGTTGATGAATTCCGCGGCCGAGTAGTACGGGAGCCCGTAGGTCACCCGCTGCTTCGTGAGGAAGGAGACGCGGCTCTCCTTGCCGGTGAGCACGTCCCAGAGCCCGATGAGCTGCCCCTGCCGCATCCCGGCCTCGATGTTGAAGACCCCCGCGTAGAGCGCGGCCAGCCAGGCCAGACGCCTGAACCAGCCCGGCCACCCGCCGCGCTCCACCGCCAAAGCCGTCGCCACGCAGAGGACGGGCAGGGCCGGGAGCACGTAGCGGACCAGCCGGCTCGCGAAGCACCAGGACAGGAGTCCCGCAATGGCCAGCGCGGCGAGGGCGGTGTGCGCCGGGGGGACCGCCTCGTCCTTCCGGAACACCCCCCACCGCATCAGGAAGGCCAGCGGTGCGAGCATCAGGAACGCGGCTCCGGGCCAATCCCCCATAGGCCAATCGCTCAAGGATACGGTCCATGGGAACACGAGCGTCTCTCTGAACCCGGCCCAGGAGCCGAACGTGGCTTCAAGAGGCCGCGACCCGGCCGCGGCCAGGAAGGAGGTCCAGTCCGCGGGCGAGACCCGGCCCAGCTTCGCGTGCAGGAAAGGATACAGCGGGTTGCCGTAGAAGAGGACGTTCTTGACCAGCCATGGGGCGAGAGCGGCGGCGGCGGCGGCGCCCATCCACACGGTGGAGCGCAGCGGCCGCCCTTGCCGGACGCAGAGCCAGCCGTGCACCGCGACGAACGCGGCGCCCATGGCGAAGGCGTTGTACTTCGTGCCCATGGCGAAGCCGGTCAGGAGCCCTGCGGCGAGAGGCCAGGAGGAAGAGCCCTCTTCCTGGGGAGAGAGGGCGCGGGACAGCGCCAGGAAAGCCGAAGCCGTCAGGAAGCTCGCGCCCAGGTCGACTCCGGAGTTCCAGCCGGCATAGAAGGACACCGGACAGAGGCAGAAGAGCAGGGCTGAGAAAAGGCCGGCCTGGCCCCCCGGAGCGAAGCGGCGCGTCCAAGCCCAGGACCCCGGCCGTGCCCAGGCCGAAGGAGAGATGCAGCAGCGCGGCCAGGTCCTCGCCCGAAACGGCCAGCGCGGGCCCGTAAAGCATCTGCACCACGAACGGGATGCCGGAGTAGATGTTCTCCGGCGTGGGCGTGATGCGCCCCCGGAGCAGATACAGCTTGGGCAAGGCCAGATGGTAGACCAGCGAATCGTAGAAGATCTCCGGCGCGGCCGTGGCCATGATGTTCATGAACGTCACCGCGGCCAGGAGCAGCACGGCCGCCCATTCCCATGGCCCGAACCGGCTGCGAAGGTCCGTCTCCGGATCCGCTTCCCGGCGTCGGACCGCCCACTCCGCCGCGCAGAAAGCCAGGCCGGACCAGAACAGGCCCTGGAGGACGATCGGGTTCCAGAGTCCCGCCAAGCCAAGGATCAACAGGCCTATGGAGACGGCCCCCAGGCCCAATCCGGCGGACAGCAGCGTCCTTTCCGAGCGCGGCTCCACGCGCAGGCCGATGGCTTTCAGGACGAGCGAACCGGCCCGGACGAGGAGGACCCAATACGCCGCGGTCAGCAGCAGGTCCTTGGCCAAGCCGCCGGCTAGGACGGCGGGTGAACTCGCAGCCAGGGAAAAGAGTCCGCTCCATCCCTCCGCATGCAGACGCACTCCGGCCTTGAGGAACCTGGACCAGGCGAAGAGGACCCAGGCGGTCGCGGCCGCGACCGCGGCCAGGCGCGGCACCGAGGAAGAAAGGGCGGGGACCGGCTTGGCGGACTTGGCCGCTCTCGCTTTCCCGCTCAAAGCCGTTTGAACGCGGCAGCGACCGCGTCGAGCGCCCGTTCCAACTGCGCGTCCGTGTGGGCTGAGCAGACCATGGCCGCCTCGAACTGGGCGGGCGGGAAGTAGACTCCGCGCGAAAGCAGCTCATGGAAGAATCGGGCGTACATCCGCGCATCCGAACGCTTCGCGGACGCGAAATCACGGACCGGCCGCGAGGTGAAGAACACCGTGAACATGGAGCCCTCCTGGTTGACCCGCACGGGCAGGCCGGCCCGCTCCGCGAGAGAACGGATCTCTCTCGCCAACGCGGCGGTCCGCTCCGCCATCCTCGCGTAGGGGTCGCGGCGCTCGAGCGCCTTGAGCGCGGCCAGCCCGGCCGCGACCGCGACCGGGTTCCCCGAGAGCGTCCCGGCCTGGTACACGGGCCCGTCCGGAGCCAGCAGGCGCATGACGCGGGCCGGACCTCCGTACGCTCCCACCGGGAACCCGCCGCCGATCACCTTGCCCAGGCAGGTGAGGTCCGGCCGTATGCCCAGCGCGGTCTGCGCTCCGCCGTAGAGAAGACGGAACCCCGTGATGACCTCATCGAAGATGAGCAGGCTCCCGCACCTCCGGGTCTCGGAGCGCAGGAGCTCCAGGAACCCCGTCTCCGGGGGCACCACGCCCATGTTCGCGGCCACGGGCTCCACGATCACGGCAGCGATGCGGCGACCGTGCCTGGCGAAAACCCGGCGCACGGCCGCAAGGTCGTTATACGGGAGCAGCAGGGTGGTCCTGGCCCAGGCCTTTGGAACGCCGGCGGAATCCGGCCGCCCCAATGTCGCGGCGCCGGAGCCCGCCGCGACCAGCAGGCTGTCCACATGCCCGTGATAGCAGCCGATGAACTTGACGATGAGCTCGCGGCCCGTGAACGCGCGCGCCAGGCGCAGGGAGCTCATGACAGCCTCGGTCCCGGAGCTCGTGAGGCGCACGCGCTCCATGGACGGCAGGGCCTTGCGGATCGCCGCTGCCAGCAGGGTCTCGCCCTCGGTGGGCATGCCGAAGCTCGAGCCGCGCCTGAGCGCGGCCTGGGCGGCTTTCACGACCTCCGGATGCGCGTGGCCCAGGATGAGGGGACCCCAGGAGAGGCAGAAGTCGATGTACGTCTTCCCGTCCGCGCCCTTCAGGAGCGCGCCCTTGCCGGAGGCGGCGAAGACGGGGACCCCCCCGACGGCGCGGAACGCCCGCACCGGCGAGTTCACCCCGCCGGCGAGCACTCCCCGGGCGACATCAAAAAATCTTCGCGAGCGATGAGCCACCTGGCGATTCTATAAATATATCAACGCACTTCGGTGCGGAGCCGCTCCGTGATCCACATCCTCATCAGAGTCGAGTAGTTCAGACCTTTGGAAGCCGCCAGCTTCTTGACCCCTTCCAGAGTCTCCTCCTCCAGTCGCAAAGCGACCAAGCGCCGCGGTTTTGGGAAAGACAAATCGACCTTCTTGATCGGAGCTTCTTTTTCCAGCTCAGAGGTCCGATCATAGTAGTCTCTAAGGACCTTGTCCTGGACCTCGCTGTGGGTTCTTTTCCTTTTCATGGTTCGCGCCTAATGTGCCGTATATCGGGAATACCTTCTCCGCTCGGTAAGGCTCATATCGTGAGCCGTAATCAGCCTCACCCGACCTCCCATCAATCGTCGGACCGCCAGCATGAGGTATCGTCCCGCATCGGTCCTTCCGAATACCTCATAAACACCCTCATTGCGTCCGCGGACAGCCAAGCCGTGGTTGTAGGCCGCCTCCTCGGCCTCCCGAAACGTCACGCGGTGCCGCGTCCAGATGTGCAGTTCGCAATCCTCATCGCAGCACACCTGCAGGATGCGCACGGCGACCTCCTATAGGGTAGACCGTATAACACTGTATGTCAAGGCCTGCCCTTCTATATATTACGAGCGAGGTCTGAAAAAGTTCCGTCTCAGTCGCTAAGCCACCGGGCCGCGTCCATGGCGTGATAGGTGAGGATGAAGTCCGCCCCGGCCCGCCGGATGCCGGTGAGAGCCTCGAGCACGACCCTCTTCTCGTCGATCCACCCGCGCAGGGCCGCGGCGCGCATCATGGCGTATTCCCCGGACACGCAGTAGGCGGCCAACGGCAGGTCGAAGCGCTCGCGCACCGCGCGGACCACGTCCAGGTAGGGGAGCGCGGGCTTGACCATGAGCATGTCGGCGCCCTCTTCGACGTCCAGCGCCGCCTCGCGCAAGGCCTCGCGCGCGTTCGCCGGGTCCATCTGGTGCGTGGCGCGGTCGCCGAACTTGGGGGGAGACTCCGCCGCGTCGCGGAACGGGCCGTAGAACGCGCTGGCGTACTTCACCGCGTAGGAGAGTATGGCCGTTCCCGGGAGGGCTTTCCGGATCACGGCGACCTGGCCGTCCATCATCCCGCTCGGCGCCACCACATCCGCGCCTGCCGCGGCCTGGCTCACCGCGGTCCGGACCAGCAGGTCCAGGGTCGCGTCGTTGTCGATGCGGAACGAGCCGCCCGAGCCCTTGACCACCCCGCAATGCCCGTGGTCCGTGTACTCGCACAGGCAAAGGTCCGCCATGACCACGAGCCCAGGAGCGGCCTCCTTTACGGCATGGATGGCGCGCTGGACGACGCCGTCCTTGGCGAAGGCTCCGCTCGCGCGGCCGTCCTTCTTGTCCGGGATGCCGAAGAGGATGACGGCCGGGATCCCGAGCCTCGGGAGCCCCCGCACGGCCTTGGCCAGCTCATCCGCCGAGTACTGGAACTGCCCGGGCATGGAGCCGATGGCCCGCTTCTGCCCCTTGCCCGGCCTCACGAAGAACGGCATCACGAAGTCCGATGGAGAAAGCACGGTCTCGCGCACGAGCGAGCGGAGGCCTGGATGGGAACGCAGACGGCGCAGCCGATGGATGGGGAAAGCCATATATTAAGGATTCTACAATTATCTGGAAACGCTGCGGCCTTGGACGCGCGCGCCGGAACGGCGCAGGCTTAAGTTGCGAGGGAATTGGTACCTTATAGAGGTAGGCCCTAGGACCCCCGACTCCAGATGCTCGCCAGCGTCAGGGTCTCGAACAGCAGCTCCGCGGCCTTCTCCGGCGGGAGCTGACGGTCCGGGAAGAGCATCAGCACATCCCCTTGTCCGAGCGCCTGCAGGTGTTCGGACTCGCGCTCCGTGAAGAAGCGCCGGACCTCCTCGGGGAGGACAGCGTCGGCCGAATCGCCCTCGGAGTCGATGCCGACCTTCGGCAGGCGCATGCCCGGCTTGCGCACGAAACAGACCGTCCTGCGCCACACGCTCGAGTCCTTCTCGCCCCGTTCAGTCATCCAATCCGCGATATAGACCGTCTCGGAGGGGCCGATCCCCTTGCAGACGTTGATGAACCGCCCGTTGTCCGGATTCCCGAGGCCCCTGGAAAGACCCTTGAGTCCAGAGTCGTCTTTCCCTAAAGAGCGCAGCTTCAGCCGCTTCGCCGCCGCTTTCCAGGTACGCGCGCGCCTCCACTGCCCCACCGCCATCCAGCCGATGAGGACGAGCATGCCGCCGTAGGTGGACAGGGTAAAGAGCCAGTCGTGCGTATGTATCTGCACGCCGATATTGTACCGCTAAAATCCTCGCCGTTTCCCGCGCGGCTTTACGGACGGTGCCGGGGCGAGTCGGATTTTCTATCATAAGGCCGCATGGACATCATCCTCTCGCTGGTCGTCTCCCTGCTCCTCCTCGGGCTCAACGCCTTCTTCGTCCTGGCGGAGTTCGCCCTGGTCAAGGTGCGCTCGTCGAGACTCTCGGAGCTGTCCCGCAAGGGGGTCCCGTCCGCCGCCCTGGCCCATCGCATCACCCAGGACCTGGACGCCCACCTTTCCACCATCCAGCTCGGCATCACCATGGCCAGCCTTGGCCTGGGCTGGCTCGGCGAGCCGGCCCTGGCCAAGGTCGTGGAATACCAGTTGGGCGGGCTTCCCCCGATCTGGGACGAGGTCTTCTCCCATTCGCTCGCATTCGGGCTCGCCTTCATATTCATCACCGGGAGCCACGTCGTCCTCGGCGAGCTCGCTCCGAAGTCCCTGGCCATCCGCTCTCCGGAGTCCTACTCGCTCTGGTGCGCGCGGCCGCTGAGCTTCTTCCACACCCTCTTCTTCATCCCCATGTCCGTGCTGAACTGGCTCTCCAACCGCTTCCTGCGCATGTTCAGCCTGATGCACGCGGAAACGGAGTACGGGTACTCCATGGGCGAGATGCGCCTGCTCCTCTCCCAAGCCCAGGAGCAGGGGCATATGTCCCTGCGCAGACTGCTCTTCTTCGAGAACCTCTTCGACTTCGGCGGCATCACGCTCGATACCGTCATGACGCGGGCCGATTCCGTCGCGTCCCTTTCGAAAGCCCGCGGTCCCGAGGAGAACCTCGCCGTGCTCCGCGCCGGCAGATTCTCCCGCTACCCCTTGTGCGAAGCGGGACTGGAGACCGCGTCCGGCTATATCCACGCGCGCGACCTCCAGCGCGCCCTGCTGGCTCCGGGCGGGACCATGCCGGACCTTTTCGCCCTGCGGCGGGACATCCTGCGGCTTCCCGGGAAGACCCCTATCGAGGAGGCTCTCACGCAGATGCAGCGCGCGCGCTGCCACATGTCCCTGGTCACGGACGCAGGAGAAACGGTCGTCGGGATCGCCACCCTGGAGGACGTCCTGGAAGAGCTGGTGGGAGAGATCCATGATGAGTTCGAGAGCGGAAAGGCCTGGGACCTGGATTCGCTCCTGGTCCCGGATGGCTCGGATCTCGACATAGCGGAGACCGACAAGGCCGCGGCCCTGAAGTCCCTGCTGCTGCGTCTGCACAAGGCCGCTGGAGGGTTCGACCCTCAGGCGGCTTGGGACGCCCTATGGGCGCGCGAAAAAGGGCTCTCCAGCGCCATGGGCCAGGGGATCGCATTCCCCCACACCCGCCTGCCGGGCCTGCAGCGTCCCCTCATCGCGGTGGGGCGTTCTTCGACGGGAATCGAGTTCAACGCTCTGGACGGCCAGCCGGTGCGGATCGTCTTCCTCATCCTGACGCCCCTTGCCGACCCGACCTCCCAGCTGCGCATCCTGGCCAAGCTGGCCGCTCTCATGTCCGACGACGACGCGAGCAGCCGCCTCCGCGCGGTCAAGGATGTCGCGGGGCTGCGGACGATCCTCCGGGCCTTCGAGCCCTACATCCCGGCGTAGGGACTTTTCTATCATAGGCCCATGATCATCCCCGAGACGCTCTCGTTCCGCGACGTGCTCCTCGTCCCCCGCCGCTCCTCCATACGGTCGCGGCGCGAGGTGGACGTCACCGGACGGTTCTCCAAGAACATCACGCTCCGCTGCCCCATCGTGGCGGCCAACATGGACACGGTCACGGAATCCCAGATGGCCGTCGCCCTGGCCCGGCTCGGAGGCCTGGGCATCATCCACCGCTTCCTCACCATCGAGGCCGAGGTGGCCCAGGTCGCCAGGGTCAAGCGCGAGGAGAGCTTCATCATCGACAAGCCCTATACCCTCTCGCAGAACGACTCGGTCGACGCGGCGCGCCGCATGATGGCGGAGCGCGCCGTGGGCGGGCTGCTCGTGGTGGACGCGATGGGGAAGCTCCTCGGCGTGGTCACGGACCGCGACATCCGCTTCGTCAACGACCCGGACATCCCGGTACGGCGCGTCATGTCCAAGCGGCTCGTGACCTCCCATCCGGGAGTGAGCCGCCAGGAGGCCAGGGACCTCCTGCGCAAGCACAAGTTCGAGAAGCTCCCCCTGGTGGACAGGGCCGGACGGCTCAAAGGCCTGATCACCGCAAAGGACCTGCTCAAACGCGAGCGCTACCCGGACGCGTCCAAGAACGCGAAGGGCCAGCTCCTGGTCGGAGCCGCGGTGGGAGTCGTGGGGGACTATCTCGAGCGCTCGCAGGCCTTGCTGGCGGCCGGCGCGGACGTGCTCGTGGTGGATGTGGCCCACGGCCACTCCGACCATGTGATCGAGGCCATCCGCCGCATACGCAAGTCCCGGCCGTCGGCCGAGATCGTGGCCGGCAACGTGGCCACTTTCGAAGGGGCCCGGGACCTGGCCTCCGCCGGCGCGGACGGCATCAAGGTGGGCGTGGGCCCCGGCGCGGCCTGCTCGACCCGCATCGTGGCCGGGTCCGGCGTGCCGCAGGTCTCCGCCGTCCTCGACTGCGCCCGCGTCACGCGGAGTCGGAGCATCCCCGTCTGCGCGGACGGCGGCATCCGGGAATCCGGGGACATCGCCAAAGCCCTGGCGGCCGGCGCGTCCTCCGTCATGATCGGCAGCCTCCTGGCCGGCACGGATGAGAGTCCGGGCTGGACCACGGTGCGCGGCGGCAGGAAGTACAAGGTCTACCGCGGCATGGCTTCGCTCGGCGCGGCCATGAGCCGCCGACGGACCGAGCACTCACGAGACCCGCGGGCCGCCGAAGTGGCCGAGGTGGTCCCGGAGGGTGTGGAGTCCATCGTCCCCTACAGGGGCAGCGTGGCGGAGGTCGTCCACCAGTTGGTGGGCGGACTGCGCTCCGGGATGAGCTACGCCGGGGCGCGCAACCTGCGCTCCTTCTGGAAGCGGGCGCGCTTCGCGCGCATCAGCTCGGCGGGCTGGGACGAGTCCAAGCCAAGCGTCACGCAAACAACCTAGGCCCCCGGGCCTACTTTTCACCAGGCCTTTTGCTCTATTGTCATCTGGGCCTTTGGGGCAATATGATGAGCCTATGCTCGGGCGGGTGGCCCGCGCAGCAGACGGGTGGAGGGAGGAGGTGGTGATGAGGACATCGCGCATTCTCGCGTCGGTCATGCTGGCCGGCGCTTTTGTATCGTCGTTCGGGTCTTCCGCTTCGGCGGCCGGTTCATCCGAGGAGCTCTCCTTTTACGGGGCGTCGCTCCTTAATAACCTTGACGTCAAGGAGTCCAGGACCGAAGCCCCCGCGATCAAGAACGCCGTGGAGGTGCCGCAGAAGGGCGGCCGTGGAGAGGACAACGTCCAGATCCCGCCGGACGCCCGGCGCTTCCTGCCGGACTACATGACGACCGCGTCGCCCGGGAGCCTCGCGGACAAGGACTCCTCGATCGTGCAGGAGAAGGCCCAGGCCCTGGCCGATCACTTCAAGAAGTTCTATCCGGACGTGACCTATCACATCAACTGGGACGACGACACGGTCAACGCCTACGCCTACAAGGACTGGTTCGGCGGGGCGCACGTGGCGCTCTTGGGCGGACTGCTGCGCCACAACGCGCTGAAGATCGAAGGCATCGCGCTGGTGCTCTCCCATGAACTCGGGCACCACTACGGCGGGGAGCCGTACTACCCCGGGCAGAACATGTCCTGCGAGGGGCAAGCGGACTACTGGGGAGCCGGGGTGGGCATGCGCCGGGCCTACAGCGGCAGCTACCGCGAGACCCTGACCCCGGGCATCGACCAGGTCATCACGCTCTTCACCGGCGGCGTGAAGTCCTCCAAGACCCCGGAAGAGCAGATGAACATCTTCCAGGAAGCCAAGGGGTGCGAACATCCTCCGGCCGCCTGCAGGAAGGAGACCTACCTGGCCGCCATGAACGACCAGCCCAAGCCCGCGTGCGCGGGCTTCACCGGCTCGTCAACGGACACGCCCGTGGCCTTGTCGCTGCTGGACAAGAGCGACAACGGCGGATGAAGGATTAGAAGGAGAAGCACCCCTGGGCGCTTGGCGCCCAGGGGTGCTTTTTCAAGTCGGCCTATACCCCGAATTCTGTCCCCGGGCCTGCGCCCGGGTGAGGGCCATTTCTCTAGTGCAGCTACCGGACGGTGCCCACGCTACCGCGGGCGCGCGGACCGCGCATGCCGCCCTATGCCTTGCTCCCGGTGGGGTTTGCCTAGCCCCCGGGGTCACCCCCGGAGCGGTGGGCTCTTAACCCGCCATTTCACCCTTACCCAGGATCGACGGCTTCCCGGGCGGTATGTTTTCTGTGGCACTTTCCATCGCTCGAGGCTTTGGCCCCGGGCTTCCGGTCTTTCGACCGGCACCGTGTCCTTCGGAGTTCGGAAGTTCCTCCCCCCCGCCCTTCGAGGCGCGGGAAGGCGGCCCCCCGGCCGACCTGAAATCTGGGTTCACCCGGCTTTGGCTTGGGACGTCTCCAGGTCGTAGAGGATGCGCTGACAAGAATCGCACATCTCGATCGTGGTGCCTTTGCGCGTGTTGATCACGCACTGGGGAGAAACGCGCATGTGGCAGACCGTGCAGGTGTTATTGTGCACCTGGGCTATGGCGATGCCGGCGCGGCGCTTGCGCGTCTCCTCGTAGAGGCTCAGGAGCTCTTCCGGGATCCCGTCCAGCAGGGACTTCCGCTTGGCCGAGCCCTCCGCGTGCTGCTTCTCCAAGCCCGCCTTGTGTGCCTGGAGCTCCGCCACCTTGACCTCGGTCTCGCCTTCGGCGATCTTGAGCTCGGCCTTGGCGTCTTTCTCTTCCTTGAGCGCCTTGTCCGTCTCCTCCATCAGAAGGAGTATCTCGGTCTCGAAATCGCTCACGCCCGCCTTCTCCTCGTCGATCTCCTTCAGGAGCGCCTTGAAAGCGTCGTTCGTCTTGATCGCGTTGAGTTCGCGCTGGTGCTTGCGGATGAGCTCCTCTTTCTGCGCCATCGCCAGCTCTTTGTCCTTCTTCTTGAGCTGGATGGCCTTGAGCGTCTCCTGGGCCGCGTTCAAGCGGCCCTTGCGGCCCTCCAACTCCGCCCGCAGCGCGTCGATGTCCTCGGGGACCTTGTCGATGGCCCTTTTCAGCGCATCCAGCAGCGTATCCTGCTCCTGGACGCTGACCAGCTTGGAGAAATCCTGTTTGCTGACACTCATGGGAGGATTTTTGATTATATCAGTTTAGCCGCCGCGTCCTCCAGGAGTTGGATCGTCCGGCTGAAGATGACCGAGGCGTAGCCGTGCGCCAGCACCGTGATGGGGGGCGGGACCTGCCGCGTGTAGTAGGTCCAGCAGTGGCGGCTAGTGCCCCAGTATTCCAGGAGGAAGCCGAGCAGGCTCCCGCCGAAGAAGATGCACAGGTCGCGCGGCGGCAAAGGCCTCCAGAGCAGGGCGAAGATCATGATGCAGAGCACGACCCAGGTCGAGGCATGGCCGAAGGCCGGCCGCATGAAGAGCAGCGCGGCGAGGATGAAGGTCGAGAACACGCCCCAATAGGCGACCTTGGGCTCGCCGAAGACCGGGATGAGCGGGGTGAGCATCCGGCCGAGCCGGTCGATGGCGAGCGCGGCCACGGCCCAGGACGGGATGATCCACGGAGGCGGCCGTTCGGTCGTGAAGTAGTCCCAGAGCCGCGTCTGAGTCCCCCACCACTCCACCACCAGGCCGCCGGCGAGGCCGACCAGGACCAGCATGGCGTCGCGGCGCGGGCGGATGTCCCACATGAGGAGCAGGGTCATGGCCAGCCAGGTGAAGCCCAACAGCTCGTCCGACCACATCCAGGGGTTGCGCGCGATGAGGTCGCGGATGGTGAAGCCGACGCAGACCTGGCTCAGGACGAGGACGGCGAGGGCGGCCAGGCTCTTGCGGTCGTAGCGGCCGAGGACTTCCTTGAAATCCTTATAGACGGGGAGGTCGGACCGGCTCACCGGGGTATCATACTTTTCCGGAGACGCGGGAGACAGCGCGCGCCGCCGGAGGAGGCGGGCCGACGGCTTATCCACAGCACTTCCGCTCCGACACATCTGTCCGGGGAAAATCTGCCGGACAGCAGATTCTGAGACCGAATAACCTTGCCATAATCATTTTCTCGTCGCAAATCCCGTCGTCATCCCTCAAC
>Ga0265297_10000766_pt1 | contig 88812 bp, 81 predicted proteins | sample Munlanlwell13791_FD_192502 | JGI IMG/M metagenome (GOLD analysis project Ga0265297, IMG submission 192502) | Leachate microbial communities from a municipal landfill in Southern Ontario, Canada - Leachate well 137-91 | ecosystem: Engineered > Solid waste > Landfill > Unclassified | place... | reverse complement strand
TCGGCAAGTTTAAGCTTGGCTTCCTTAGGATGCATTGCCTTTACTGCTGACAAATTCTCATCGGTAAGTAGCTCGTAATACTTAAGCATCATCTCGTCCGAAATAGACATAAGCTTGCCAAACATATCCCCCGCGGGCTCAGTAATCCCGATGTAATTACCGTAGGATTTACTCATCTTCTGGATGCCGTCAGTGCCCTCCAGCAGCGGCATGGTAATTACTACCTGGGGTTCCTGCTTAAAATCCTTCTGCAGTTCGCGGCCGACCAGGAGGTTAAATATCTGGTCCGTACCTCCCAGTTCTATGTCAGCCTCCAGCACCACCGAATCATACCCCTGCATAATCGGATACATAAACTCAAGAAGCGAGACATCTTCGTTACGGGACAGTCGCTTCTTAAAATCAGCCCTTGCCAGCATCTGCGAAACCGTAACATGACCGGTAAGCTTCATGATGTCAATAATCGACATCCTCTCAAACCACCTGCTGTTAAATGTAATGCGTAGCCTGCGCAGGTCAAGCATTCTGGAAACCTGCTTCTTATATGTCTGGGCATTCTTGGCTACCTCTTTGGCAGTAAGCTGCTTTCTGATTTCCGACCTGCCGCTGGGGTCTCCGATACGCCCGGTAAAATCGCCGATTAGAAAAAAAACCTCGTGGCCGAGGTCTTGGAACTGGCGTAATTTGCGCAAAAGCACGGTATGGCCCAAATGCAAATCAGGAGCGGTGGGGTCAAATCCTGCCTTAATCTTAAGAGGCCTCTTATTCTTAATGCTGGCCTCGAGCTTCTTTACGAGCTCTTCCTCGCTAATGATATCTACCGCGCCGCGCTTGATAACCTGCAGTTGATGATTAATGTCTTTTTTCATCTTAACCTGCTTTCCCCGATACACTGTCCCGATTAGCTCGGAAACTGTTTCTATCTTAAGGCAGAAATAGTTTCCCGATTGGCTTGGAAAACGTTTCTGCTTTACGTCTCCGCATTAGAGGCGGGCGCTCAGGCCAATCTTGCCCTGCTCAACATCAACCTTAATTACCTTTACCTTCATTTTGTCGCCGGGCTTTATCTCTGCCATCTTATCCTTATCAATCTCGCTGCTGTAAACCAGGCCTTCCAATTCCTCTTCTATTTTAACAAAAACCCCAAACTCCGTAATGCTGACTGCCTCGGCCTCCAGCACGGTATCCATCGGATACTTTACGGCAATCTCGGGCCAGGGATTAGGCGATACCTGCTTCAGCCCCAGCGCGATACGGCGGTTCGTAGCGTCGGTAGAAAGGATTACCACATCTACCTTCTGGCCTTTCTTCAGCACGTCCTGGGGATGGTTTACGCGCTTGGTCCAGGATATGTCGGAAACGTGTATCATGCCCTCCAGATTACTGTCAAGCTCCACAAAGGCGCCGTAATCCGTAAAACCGCGCACCTTACCGGACACCTTGGCTCCGGCAGGATACTTTGTCTCTGCCTCAAGCCAGGGGTTCTGCTCAAGCTGCTTGATACTCAATGATATCTTACGGCCGTCTTTATCTATATTCAGCAGTTGCGCCTCAACGATATCCCCGATGGCAAACATCTCGGCGGGGTTGTTGATGCGCTTTGCCCATGACATCTCCGAGATGTGGATAAGCCCCTCTATGCCCTTTTCCAGCTCCACGAATATACCGTAGGGCACGATATTGACGACCTTGCCTTTTAATTTCGAACCTACGCTGTACTTGGTCTCAATATCCTGCCAGGGATCCGGTAGGCGCTGCTTAAGGCCGAGAGAAACCTTACCCGCCTCTTTATCCATATTCAAAATTAAAATCTCTATCTTATCGCCTATCGCCACTACCTCCGAAGGATGGCTGATCTTTGACCAGGACATATCGGTAATATGCAAGAGCCCGTCCACTCCGCCTAAATCCACAAATGCCCCGAAATCGGTGATTGCCTTGACTGTCCCCGCGACGACATTGCCGATCTTTAATTCCTGCCAGAGCTTTTCCTTAACTTCCTGCCTCTCCTTCTGGATGGCCTCGCGGCGGGAAAGTATGATGCTGCGCCTTAAGTTATTGATCTTGACTATCTTGAACTTAAAGGTCTTGTAAAGCACATCCTTATCCGCCATGTTCTTAAAGGCAGAAAGTGAAGCGGGAAGAAACCCCTCGATGCCCATAACGTCAACCAGGAATCCACCCTTCACCTTCTTCACCGGCCTGCCGTCTACCAGGTCCCCCTCGCGGGAATTCTCTACTATTTTACTCCAACCCTGGATACGCATGGCCTTCTCGCGCGATAACACTATAGAGCCTGAGTCATCCTCAATGGACTCGATAAAAAACTCAAGCTCCTTGCCTATCTCCAGGTCTGCCTGGTTGAACTCGGTAACCGGCACCGCGCCCTCGGATTTAAACCCTACGTCTACCAGGGCATCCTTGGTTTTAACGGCGACAATCTTGCCTTTAATGATATCCCCGGCATGGATAATCTTGATGCTTTCGTTATAAAGCTGCTCTAAATTAATTTTCTCTTCTGACATTTCTAAAACCCCTTTCAAAATTATTTTTAATTTTAGTAAAGATCTTCCGAAACTTCCTAAATTGTTTTTAGTCTAATGGAGTTATCTCATATAACAGGGGTAGCGGTCTTAAGAAAACTGCCGTATATGATGCATAACACAAACGGCAACATCTCCGTAAGGCCTCCTCCTTTCCGCCAAAATTTGCTTTCCGAAACATACTGAAACGCGAGCCGGCCGTATAAAACCCGCGGCCTATAAGAAATCGAAAATAACTTCTATGATTGCTATCCAGGATAAAGCCTCCTTTGGGCGACACGTTCTCGGCGCCGTAAGCCTCAAAATTAAAAAACACCTTAAGCAGCAACCAACGCAGGAGTTTCCCGAAAGCGTAAAGCATACGTCTATTTATTCAAAACCAGTCTCCTGCCAAACTCAAGCAAGCTGCGGGATTTTTGAAGGCTCTTGGATTCGGCATAAACGCGTATCAAGGGCTCTGTACCGGAGCCCCTGAGCATCAGCCAACTTCCGTCGGAAGCGGTCAATTTTACGCCGTCATAATCCTTTACCTCTACGACTTTTTTCCCAAGCAGGCCCTTGATGTCCCTGAATTTCATGACGTCAACACTCTTGCCTGAAATACGCAGGCTCTCCTTGAGATAATAATACCTGCCGTATTTACGTTCCATATCGGAGATTATCCGCAGTATTCCGCGGCGGCGGTAAGCCATCATCTCCAATAGCAATATTCCCGCCAGGGTGCCGTCGCGTTCGGGGATATAATTCTTAAATCCCATCCCGCCAGCCTCTTCCCCTCCGACCATAATGTTATGGCACTCCATATGATAAGAAATGTATTTGAATCCTACCGGCGTCTCGTATAGCTTGAGCCCGAGGTCCCGCGTCAGGTTATCCAGAAGGTTTGTGCCTACAATCGTCTTTACCACCCCGCCGCTAAATCCCCTGTCCTGGTAAAGGTGCAGTGCCAGCAAAGCGAGTATTTTCTGCGGAGAGATAAATTCGCCTCCCGGAGCGATGGCGGCGATACGGTCGGCATCCCCGTCCAGAACCAGGCAGAGGTCAAATTTCTCATTTTTCATCCGCTCAATAGAACAAGCAAGATTCTCCGGTATCGGCTCCGGACGCAGGCCGCCGAAAGAAGGATTTATCTGTCTGCGGTGAAACTCCAGCTTTATGCCTGTCCCTGCCAGGACCCTCTCGATAAACCCGTTGCCGCTTCCGTGCATAACATCAACCAGAACGCGGTATCCGGAATTTTTCATCTTTGCCAGATTTACGTAAGAACGCAGGAATCTGATATAATCACCCGAAAGGTCCTTTATGTTAATCCTGGAGGCAACGCGGGATTTCTTAAGATTGCTGATACGATTTGCGGCCTTCTCCACCACCGAGGTCACTTCCACTCCCGCCGCCCCTCCGGATGCGGTCTTGATTTTAATTCCGTTATAAGAAGCGGGGTTATGGCTGGCGGTAATCATAACGCCGGCAGTCAGCCTTTTTCTCTTTACCGCAAAACTGAGCATCGGAGTCGGAACCGGGTTATCCGCAAGGATAACCTCTATGCCGTTATCTGCCAGGACCTCGCTTACAAGCCTGGCATATTTATCCGATAAGAAACGCGTATCGTAGCCCACCGCCATCCTGGCCTTGCCCCTGCTGCGGCCGGCATTATAATAATCGGCGATGGCCTGCGCCACGCGCCTGACATTCTTGAAAGTAAAGGTATCGCTGATAATAGCCCTCCAGCCATCGGTGCCGAATTTTATCTCTGCTTTTAAACTGGACATCTCAATCTCCTTATTGCCTCCCTGTAATCTTTGGATTTAAAAATGTAGGAGCCTGCAGCCAGGACATTCGCCCCTGCCGCAAGCACTTCTTTTGCGGTCTTTTGGTTAATGCCGCCGTCAACGGCAATGTCGCCGTCAAAGATTGAACGCAGCTGCCTTATCTTAGGCAGGGCTGCCGGCATAAAATCCTGGCCGCCGAAGCCGGGGTTGACCGACATCACCAAGACAAAATCCACTGCGGACAATACCCCCTTGATTCTATTCAAAGGGGTGCGGGGATTCAAGGAAACACCCGGCCTTATCCCCCGCCTTTTAAGGATACGGCTCTGTTTCCTGACCTCTCTTTCCGAGACAGTTTCAATGTGCAGGGTAATCATATCGCTGCCCGCCTTGATAAAAGCATCGACATAATCCTGCGGGCGCTCAATCATAAGATGGGTATCCAATGGTAATCTGCTGGCCCGGCGGATATCCTTGACCACTACCGGCCCGATGGTAATATTCGGGACAAAGTGCCCGTCCATAACGTCAATGTGCAGCATATCCGCGCCTGCCAGCTCTACCTTCTTTATCTCTTCGGCCAGCGAAGCAAAATCAGCCGATAATATTGAAGGGGCTATCTTTATCTTCATCTGTAAATTCCTCTTCTGGCAATATAGTTGTAAACTGCCTCCGGCACGAGGTAGCGGAAGGAACGGCCTTCCTTGATTGCCCGGCGCACCTCAAACCCCGAGACATCCACTGCGCGGATATCAACGGTAGTAATGTAAGAGGGCAGCTTCTCCAGCGGGTAGCCCGGCCTGGTGGCAACGATAAGCTTTACCATCTTGATGACCTCGCTGAGGTCCTTCCATTCCCCGAGATAATTCAGGAGGTCCGAACCGGTAATAAAACACAGCTCGTCATCCGGATAACGCTCCTTGAAGACCCTGAGGGTATCAATGGTGTAGGAATACCCTTCTCTTTTGATCTCAATATCGGAAGCCGCAAAATAACGGTTGCCTTTAATCGCCATCCTTACCATCGCATAACGCTCGCCTGCGTCGGCGATATCGCCGTTACTCTTGTGGGGTGGCCGATAGGTCGGCACAAAAATCACCTTATCAAGCTTTAATTTCTCGCGGGCCTCCTCGGCCAGAATCAAATGTCCGATGTGTACGGGGTTGAATGTCCCGCCTAATATGCCTATCCTCATTGCCTTACCTGGCCGCTTCCAAAAACCTGGTATTTGTAAGTAGTTAATTCCTCAAGGGCCATCGGGCCGCGCGCATGCAGCTTGTCAGTCGAGATGCCTATTTCGGCGCCCATGCCGAATTGGTAACCGTCGGTAAAACGGGTGGAGGCATTCACGTAAACGCAAGCGGAATCCACCCGGCTTAAAAACTCCCGGCCGTTACGGCGGTTATCGGTAATGATGCTGTCGGAATGATGCGAGCCGTAATTATTAATATGCTCGATTGCCTCATTAAGACTTCCAACTACCTTTACCGAAAGTATTAAATCCAGGTATTCCCTGCGATAATCCTCCTCTGTCGCACGCCTTAGGCCCTTTACAATCCTCTGCGTCGCGGGGCAGCCGCGTATCTGGACGCCGGCATCACGGAATTTTTTCAGCATCCCGGGCAGAAAACGCACAGCCACATCGCGGTGTACCAGCATACTCTCCATAGCATTACAGACCCCCGGCCGCTGGACCTTGGCGTTAAAACAGACCCTCTCCGCCATATTAAGGTCTGCCCAGTCATCCACGTATACATGGCATACTCCCTTATAATGCTTGATTACCGGGATACGCGAGAGGCGCACCACATTACGGATAAGCCCCTCTCCGCCGCGCGGTATGACTACGTCAATATAATCGTTTAACCCCAGAAGCACGTTCACTGCCCGCCTTTCCCTGGTAGTTATAAGGTTAATGGCATTTGGGCAGACACCCTCATTTTTGAGTACGCCGCCAAGGATACGGTAGATTGCCAGATTTGAATTCAACGCATCGCTGCCGCCCTTTAAGATTACGGCATTGCCGGATTTAAAACAAAGGCCGATGCAGTCTGCCGTAACGTTAGGACGGGATTCGTAGATAATGGCTGCTACGCCTATCGGCACGCGCACCTTGCGGATACGCAGGCCGTTAGGCCTCTTCCATTCCCTGATCACCTCTCCCACCGGATCCTTCAGGGCTGCGACTGCCAAGAGGGATTCCGTCATTTCCTTTATCCTTTTCTGATTGAGGGTGAGGCGCTCAATGAAGGCCCTGCTTAATCCGCTGCGATGGGCAGCGGCAACATCCCTGGCATTGGCCTTGAGGACTAAAGATTTATTTCTGGCAAGCCCGTACGCCATCTTGCGCAAAAGACGGTTCTTCTCCCGCGGGCTCAAAACCGCAAGAGAACGCGCTGCTTCCCGCGCTAACGCAGCCATCCGGGCAATCTCATTCTTGAGCTTCATTTGTTCAGTTGACCTCCACAATGTTATCGCAGTGGACTACCTCTTTGTTAAGACGTTGGCCTTTAAGCCTTTCCAATTCATTACTGGAAAAACATGCCTTGCCGCGGGCAAATTCGCGATGGTGCTTATCAATAATGCTGACAATGTCGCCCTGCTGGAAATTCCCCTTTACTCCTGAAACGCCTACGGCAAGAAGACTCTTGCGGTTAAGCAACGCCTGCCTGGCTCCGTCATCAACGACAATTGCCCCTTTAGTCTTGGTGCCAAAGGCAATCCAGCGTTTCTTGGCAGCCAGTTGGGTGCCCCGGGGCACAAAAAGCGTGCCGAAGCTGCCCGGGTCAGAAACGCTCCCCGCAATAACCCCTCCGGACCTGCCGTTAGCAACTACGCAGGATATACCCGAGCCCATAGCGATCCTGGCTGCGTCAAGTTTTGTAATCATGCCTCCGACGCAGGTCTTTTTATCCGTAGGAGAGGCAAGCGATTTTACTTGCGGCGTAATCTCGGTTACCACTTTCACTAAAGTCTTTCTGTCTTTGCCTAAGAGCCCCTCTACATCGGTAAGGATTATGAGCAGGTCTGCCGAGACCAAAGCGGCTACTAATGCCGATAAGCGGTCATTATCCCCGAATCTGATTTCGTCGGTAGAGACTGTGTCGTTCTCGTTAATAACCGGGATAATGCCAAATTTTAACAGGGAAAGCACGGTATTTTTGGCATTGAGATAGCGGCGGCGGTCGTCAAAATCCTCCCAGGTAAGCAGCACCTGTCCGCAATTAAGCGATTTTTCCAGCAGGATGCTGCGGTAGATATCCATCAATTCGTTCTGGCCTACTGCCGCAGCTGCCTGTAAGGACGATAATTCCTTCGGCCGCGATTTCAACCCCAGAAGCTGCATCCCGATGGCAATCGCGCCAGACGAAACAATCACCACTTCCCGTCCGGACTTTATAAGCGCTGCCACCTCTTCGGAAATCTGACGGCTAACCGTCGTATCAAGGACACCCTTATCCCGATAAAACAGGCTGCTGCCTATTTTGATTACTATCCTATTATATTTTTTTTGCGATACCTTCAATTAACTCCTCCAGGCCTTCCTTCTCAAGCGCTGAGATAGGATAAATCTTTTTCTTTATTACGCCCTTGAACCTCTTCAGATTCTCTTCCGCCCCTTCGAGGTCCATTTTATTTGCCGCTAGCAGCTGCGGCTTCCTGGCTATCTCGTTCTTGTATTTCTTTAACTCGTTATTGATAATCTTATAATCTTCTACGGGGTCTCTGGCTTCAAAACCCGACATATCTATTACGTGCACCAGTATCCCGGTGCGTTCGATATGCCTTAGGAATTTCTGGCCGAGGCCGCGGCCTTCGGCTGAACCCTCGATTAACCCCGGGATATCGGCAATCACGAAGGACTTATCCCTGTGATTCACCACTCCCAAAAAAGGCGCTCTGGTAGTAAAGGGGTATGCCGCTATTTTGGGACGGGCATTGGAAACCGCCGATATCAGGGTGGATTTTCCGACATTCGGGAACCCCACCACTCCGACGTCGGCAATAAGCTTTAAATCCAGAAGAAGCTCTTTTTCTTCCCCTGCTTCGCCCACGGAGGCCTGCCGGTGGTGACGGTTACCCATCCCGCCCCTGCCTCCTGCCGCCGCGATTACTTCTTCCTTGTCATGGCTTAAATCGCGCAGGATGCAACCGGTATGCGCATCCTTGATAACCGTGCCGCAGGGGACCTTAATGGTAACCTGTGGTGCATCCTTGCCTTTTTTGTTCTTGCTTGAGCCGTGGGCGCCGTTTAAACCGGTGAAATGACGGTTATACTGGAGATCCAGGAGGGTACGGATGCCGCTTTCGGCGCGAATGATGATATCAGCGCCCCTGCCGCCGTTTCCTCCGTCAGGCATCTTTTTGCCGCGGACATATTTATCGGTATAAAAGCTATCGCAGCCTTTACCGCCGCTGCCGGACTTAACGTAAATCCTGGCACTATCAATGAACATATCCCTTAACCTGCTAAATCAATCTCTTTGATCTGGAGGCGGGTAAGGTTCTGACGGTGCCCCTTTTTCCAGTGGGAAGATTTGCGGCGGCGGTATTTAAAGGAAACTAATTTTTCCCCCCTGAACTGCCCCATTACCACGGCAAGCACCTTTGCACCCTTGACATAGGGCTGCCCCACCTCTAATTTTTTATCCTTGAAAACCAGAAGCACCTTGGATAAATTAAGCTCATGGCCGTCTTTAAACTCCTGTTTTTCCACCTCAATGACATCACCCTTCTCAACGTAATACTGCTTTCCTCCAACTTCAACTATTGCATACATTTGCGTCACTCCTTTAGCATATTTTTTATTAATGCCCTTAAGCCGTAATAGGGCCTCAAGTCATAGACCTTTTATTATAATCTAAATAGCTATAAAATCAAGTATTTTTGCCCCTTAATAGGGGCGGTTCTTGAGGTGAAGCAACCTGTCCCCTATATGGGGACAGGTTAAGATTGACTTAAGAACCGTCCCTAACCTAAGTTAGGAGATTTGGAGGTCCTCAACATGCAGGGTAGGATTAGAAACGAGGTTAATCTTGACCTTAAAACGGTACTCCAGCTGCCTGAGATTATTCTTATCTTTGAGAATCTCGCTTATTACCGCCGGATTGAGGGTAAAATTAATCTCCCTGCCTGCCGGTTTTTTGAGGAGATGCTTCTTTAATTCCTTAAGGGCAAAGATTGACATGGTAAGCGGGGACTTTACCTTCCCCTTCCCCTGGCAATAAGGGCAGTTTTGATACGAAAGGGCCTGCGCGGTATTATGGATGCGCTCGCGCGTCATTTCTACCACGCCGAACTTGGAGATGCCTGCGATATCGTATTTGGCGCGGTCCTGATGCAAGGCCTTCTTTAAGACATTGAGGACCTCGCGCCGGTGCCCCTCCCTTTCCATATCGATAAAATCTATGACTATGATGCCTCCCAGGTCGCGCAGCATAATCTGGTGTGCGACCTCTGCCGCCACCTCGCAGTTGATCTTGAATGCCGCCTCTTCCTGGCGGACATTCTTCCTGAATCCGCCGCTGTTAACGTCTATAACCACCAGCCCCTCGGTCGGCTCAATCACGATATAGGCCTTGGATTTAAGGTACACCTTGGTTTCAAAGATCTTGTTTATCTGGGCCTCCGCGCCCTTTTCCCCGAAAAGGTCCTGGCCGCGGTAAAGCTCTACCTTATGCGAAAGATAATTCATGAAGGTTTTCATAAAGTGCTTTACGCGGTAATATTCGGGCTTGGAATCAATGATAAGGCGGGATACGTCTTCGGTAAAAGAATCGCGGATGGCGCGCAGGGTCAGGTCATACTCCTCGTATATAAGGCTCGGCGCAGGCTTGATCTTGGAATCCTTCTCAAGCCTCTTCCATAACTTTAAAAGGAAGAATGCGTCGCGCTGTATCTCCTGCTTGGACCTCCCCGTGGCGGCAGTCCGGACGATAAAACCCAGGTTTTCGGGAAGCTTGGCCTCTATCAGGGACTGGCGCAGCCGTTTTCTCTCTTCGTCATCTTCTATCCGCCGCGATATGCCCAGATGCGCGTCCTGCGGCATGAGCACCAGGTACCTTCCGGGGATTCCGATATGGCAGGAAAGCCGCGGCCCCTTGGTGCCAAATGACTCCTTCACCACCTGTACCAGCACCTCCTGCCCTTTCTTGACCTGTTTTGGCTTAAGCTTCTCGGACTCCGGACTTTCGAAAGCAGACTCAATCTCCGAAAGATAGAGGAATCCCTTTTTTAAAAGTCCGATGTCTACGAATGCCCCGTTGATGGAAGGAAGCGCTGCGTCAATGCGCCCCTTATAGATATTCCCGACGATAGTCTTGTCCTCGGGGCGCTCCATGTAAAACTCCTCCAGGTGCCCGTTATTCATTACTGCTACCCGCTTCTCGCGGGGCTCAATGTTAACCAGGATTTCTTTTGCCATTTTATTCTTTCCTCAACTAAGTTTTGCGCGGGGTCAAATAACCCCTGCCTCCCTAATAATTATCCCTTCAGGCAATTGTGCCGCCAGCCTTTCTTTAAAATCCATCGGACTCAAAAACTCCCGCAGAACCACCGAGGCCTCTTCGTTCTCGCTCTCTACCCCTAATTTTAAGGCGCGTTTGATGCTCAGCTTCGGGTGCGGATTAAACCCTTCGCTGATCTTAAGCGGCAGCCGGGCGCGCCGCATTGCGCGCATCAAGAGGCGCATCAGGTCAAGGTGCGAGATATAACGCATCGGCCCCTTCTTGGCAAAGATAAAACGCATCCGGTAATCCATAATAAAAAATAGGGCGAAGCCTTATCCCTTCGCCCTGCATAGATCCTTTTTCCACGCCGTCCCGATTGATTTTTACGGCGCGGTATCCGTACAGATGGTATCCGTCGATAAAACACCTCCGGTAGTCGCGGTATAACTCTTGCTTCCGGTGCCGGGGGTCCCCTGCGAAGAGCATACCTGCGGCCTGGCAACGATGTTATAACCGGCGCCCGTAACATTCACAATGGCGTAGAAATACCCCTGGTAAGGTTTATTTACGCTAAATTCCGAAAAATAATTCTTATCCAGGTACCGGGGCGTAACGTTTACCAACTGAGAATCTATGTCAGTGGGATATTGGCCTTTATTGGCAGCGGCGTAATTCTCAAATGCCGTAGCCACGGTGCGCAGAGTAGCCTGGGACGCGGCTTCGTTCTGGACCAGGCGGGCGCGTAAAATCTGCGGGATGGCAATGGCCGCCAATAAAGCGATAATCGCCACTACAATCATAACCTCTACTAAAGTAAAACCCTTCTTCATGTTTATTAATCCTCCTCGATATGGCTTTTTATTCTATAACAGCAGTTCACACTTTGTCAAGGAAATATACTAAACAGTTTCCCGATTGCACCGGAAAACGTTCCTTATTGGTTAGAGAACCAGCCGATGGTCCTTCCCAGGCCCTCTCTCAACGTTATGCGCGGATACCATTTTAGAAGGCGCCTTGCCTTGCTGATATCCGGCCTCCTCTGGCGCGGGTCATCCTGCGGCAGCTCTTTAAAAACAATACGGCTTTTGCTCCGGCTGATACGCAATACCAGGCGCACCAGTTCCATCACGGTAAACTCCCCCGGATTGCCGAGGTTTACGGGGGTATTGACAGGCGTTAACATCAGGCGGTAGAGGCTCTCGATAAGGTCATCGATGTAACAGAACGAACGGGTCTGCCTGCCGTTTCCGTAAACGGTCAACGGCTTATGACGCAAGGCCTGATAAATAAAATTAGGCACCACCCTTCCGTCGTTTACCCGCATGCGCGGGCCGTAGGTATTAAAGATGCGCGCGATACGGGTATCCATTTTATGGAACCGCTGATAAGCCATGGTGATTGCTTCGGCAAAACGCTTTGATTCGTCGTAACACCCGCGCACCCCTACCGGATTAACGTTACCCCAGTACTCTTCATTCTGCGGATGCACCAGGGGGTCGCCGTAAACCTCGGAGGTAGAAGCAAGCAAAAATACAGCCCCTTTCTTCCTGGCCAGGCCCAAGGCATTATGCGTACCAAGAGATCCGACTTTTAATGTGTGGATAGGAAACCTCAGGTAATCCTGAGGAGAAGCCAAAGATGCAAAATGCAAGACATAATTTACCTTCCCGGATACGGAAATATACTCCGATACGTCATGCTTACGATAACTGAAATTCCTATCCTTAAATAACGATGATATGTTTCCAAGCGCGCCGGTCTTAAGGTTATCGAGACAGATAACCCTGAGCCCCTCGCGTATAAGCCGTTCGCACAGGTGCGAACCTATAAAACCCGCGCCCCCCGTAATAACAGCTGTTTTTTTAGACATTTTTAAAATACTCCACGGTTGACTTCAGTCCTTGCTCAAGGCTTACCCGCGGCTTAAATCCCAACAATCTCCTGGCCATGCTTAAATCCGCGTGCGTCTTAAACACATCCCCGGGGCGCCTTCCCAGGAACCTCGGCCTGATACCGCTGTGCAATATCTTATTAAGCAGCCTCGTCAGTTCTATCACAGTATAATTATGCCCCGAGCCGATGTTAATAACGCTCCCCCTTAAGCCGAGCCTGCCAGAAGCGAGAATATTCGCTTCCGCCACATCCCTGACATAAACAAAATCGCGCGACTGCCTACCCGTGCCGAATATGGGCGGGCGCTTACCGGCGAGCATCAGCTTGATAAATTTAGGTATTACTACAGCGTACTCGTCATCGGGGTTCTGGCGCGGGCCAAAAACATTAAAGTAACGCAGTGATACCGTCGGCAGACCGTAGTGTAAGTTGAACATACGGCAGTAGTATTCCCCGCTTAATTTAGTAAGGGCGTAAGGCGAAATCGGCTGGGGCGGGAAATCTTCTTTCTCCGGGAAGCTTCTTACGTCTCCGTAAACTGAACTGGAGGAAGCGAATACAAAAGACTTAACATTGTTTTTAAGGGACGCCTCCAGCATATTAAGGGTACCTTCGATGTTAACCTCGTTATAACCATGGGGATTAAGTATGGATTTTGGGACGCTCCTCAATGCTGCATGGTGCAGCACTACTTCAATGCCCCTGGCAGCCTTTTTGCAATCAGATATGGAGCGGACATCCCCTCTTAATACTTCAAGCTTCTTTAGAAACGGCCTGATATTTTCTATCTTGCCGCTTGAAAAATTATCCAGCACCCTAACGCTATGCCCCTTGCCGACTAATAGCTCAACGATATGCGAACCGATAAAACCGGCTCCGCCGGTAACCAAAAACTTCCTCATAATCTTACCACCTTGGGGTTATTGGTGCGGGCGTAGGCGTTACGGGTATCAAAGATAAGCCTGGAATTCTTCAGGATAAGGGAATAATCAAGGGCCGAATGGTCGGTAGCTATTACAACGCAATCAAAACCTTTAAGGTTGGCGCTATTGAGCCTGATGCCCTTAAGGTTAATCCCGTTAATTTTTAAATAAGGTATAAGGGGATCGTAGTAGGAAACCAACACCCCTCTCCTATGGAAGGCCGAGATGATATCCAGGGCCGGCGACTGCCTTAAATCCTTGATATCTTTTTTATAAGTGGCGCCTATTACCAATACCTTTGATTTAGAAGCCGCCTTGTGCTTTAACAAATGCATGACCCTCTCGGTAATATATTGCGGCATCCCAGAAATAGTATCGGAGGCTAACCTGATAAAACGCGAACGGAAACCATAATGCCGCGCCTTCCAGTAAAGGTAAAGCGGATCCTTGGGAATGCAGTTATGCACCGCAATGCCGTAAGATGTTACAAAGGCATGCGGCTTTTCGGTTTCTATGGAATAAACCCAACCCCCCTTAGAGACAGAGGTCGAACGTACCTTTACCGTAGCGAAATTCTCAAATTTCCGGAAAGTCTTATTACGCGGCCTGTTTTTATTAAGCTCCAGGTACCTGAGGATAATCTCCTTTTTCTTTCCTGCAAAGAAATCCTTAAAAAACTCTAACTGCCGCCAGCCGAATATAGAAAGGCTGTATTTACGTTTACGGAAAGTGCACACAATACCTAAGTCATGAAGCAATATAATCAACTGCTGAAAAAGCTTCCTGCTGGAGGTAAAAAAGCTGATGTTGGCGGTATTGACGTTATGCAGATATTCCTTCTCGTTCCTGCGGTAACGCCATTTACCGAAGAAATGCTCTACGCTGCCGTCGCCCCGGAATAAGCCCGATACCAAAGCCCTTTTCCTTTCGCTGTCAAAACTAAAAAGCCGAGAGGGTATTTTCATATCATAGCAGTTTCTCCCGCAGCCTAAGACTTTATACAGCAGAAAACCGAAGATATCGGAAGACACCTTTAAGCACGAACTATACCAGGCCCTGGACTCATAAACAGAAGCCCTGATACCTAAGCGCGCCAAGATAGCTTTGACGTCTTCAATATAATCCTTTTCGCAACGGTTAAAACTAAACCTTATCCTGGCGGACTTGTCTTTAGTATAGCAACCTTCGCTCAGGTAATAACCGATAAGACGGCAAAAATCACTATCGAGTTCTATTACAGCCGGGATGCTACTCCTGCTTGGGCCGCGTCCGGTAACCAGCTTCAACCTGCGGTGGTCAATAGCGGTAAATTTATCTAATTCATAAAAATATCTCAGGGGGAGCTTGTTATCGCTAAGATAATCCCAACAGCAATCCGGGATGCCACCTTTGGACCGACGGCGCAATATATCCTTGATCGCTCCGGCATAGTCGCGCCAGCTAAAATCCAAAGGTTCTACTCTGACCTTATCAATCAACCAACGCCCTTGACGCTGAATCTCTTCAATAAGATCTACGGCGTTGCCGACGCCGTCATTAAAGAAAGGCAGGTTTAAGCATATCGGCAGCGAATCCCCGGGCCTCAAGTCCCTGGCATAGCGAAGCCGCCATTTACCATCATGGTAAATGAACATCGGGTGAAGGTTTGTCACTCTAAGATGCCTTCCGTCCTCGGTTACAATATTAATCATCTCTCCGCTGTAAGGCCTTGCTGAAGCCGCGGTAACCCTCTTAAAAACCCCTTTTTTTGCCATGGGGTCAAAAGACAAAACCTCCACGCTATCGGCGCCGGGGGAACTCTCAAGATGCTTGATTAAATCAGGCATCGCCATTACCTTTAAGGCGTTTCCTTCTTTAACGCAAACAGTCTCCTTGCTGCTCAAACAGTGCCCGCCGACCCCGGGCCCGGGATAAAAAGGCATAAAACCAAAGGGCTTGGTGCTGGCCCCCCTTATCACCTCCCAGACATCAATACCCATCTTATGCGCCATCATCGCTATCTCATCTATGAGAGCGATATTGATAAGGCGAAAGGTATTCTCCAGTAATTTAACGGCCTCGGCAGTGCGGGCGCTTGAAACCGGTATGACATTACTGATAACGCTACGGTATAACGCAACTGTCATAAGAGAGGCGTCGCTGCTAACCCCGCCGACGATCTTGGGTATCCTCCCGACAGGATAGGTTTTATTCCCGGGGTCTATCCGCTCGGGGGAAAAACTGAGGTAAAAATCCCGGTTGTGCCTCAACCCGCCCTTTTCCAAAAGCGGCAGGATAACCTCTTCAGTCGTCCCAGGATAAGTGGTACTCTCCAGCACCACCAGGGTGCCTTTTTTGATATTACGCCCTATACCTCTGACAGCCTCCCTGATATAGGAAATATCCGGGTGATACTTGCGTTTTAACGGAGTAGGGACGCAGATAATAACCGCGTCCGCTTCCCGCAAGGCGCTGAACTCGCCGCACGGCACAAAATTACCGGAGGCTACAACCTTCTTTAATTCTCCCGCCCTGACGTCGCTGATATAGGATTGCCTTTTCTTGAGGCGGTTGAGGCGATCCCGGTCTATCTCTATCCCAAGCGTGCGGAACCCCTTTCTGGAAAATTGCATTGCCAGAGGCAATCCCACATAACCCAGGCCCACTACCGCTATCAGAAGCTTTTTAGATTTTACCCTGCGATTGAATTCCTTAACGGCATTATTCATATTTAAGCTACCTGTTGGGCGTGCTCTTCCTGCCGACACCGATATAGCTAAAGCCTAACTTCTTCATATGTTTCGGCTCATAGATATTGCGGCCGTCAATGATAAGGCGGCGGCGCATCAGTTTTCTTATCCTTGCGAAATCCAACTCCTTGAATTCATCCCATTCGGTAATAATCAAAAGGCAGTCCGCCTGACGGCAGGCCTGATAAGGGTCCTTGCAAAAAGTGATGCCGCGCCCATCAACGAACAATTCCTTTGCATTCTTCATGGCAGAGGGATCATAGACCCTCATCCTTGCCCCGTCCGATTTCAATGCCTTGATGATCCCGATTGAAGGGGCGTTGCGGAGGTCATCGGTATTAGGCTTAAAAGACAAACCCAATACCGCAATATTCTTATCCTTAATTATCCAGAGCTCATCCTTGATCTTCGCAAGGAAAGCGCTAAGCTGTTCCTCGTTGGTGTCGCGTACCGACTTAAGAATGTGGAAATCATGCCCTAGCTTCGCTGATATCTCAATGAAGGCGTCGAGGTCTTTTGGAAAACATGAGCCTCCGTAGCCAAGGCCGGCATTTAAAAAATCCCCGCCGATCCTCTTGTCCAATCCTACCCCCAAAGCCACCTCTTTAATATCTGCGCCGACCTTATCGCAGATACGCGAAACGGCATTGATAAAGGAAATCTTGGTTGCCAGGAAAGAATTTGAAGCGTGCTTGATTAATTCTGCGGATCTGATATCCGTAATTACCAAAGGGGCATTAAGAGGCCTGTAGAGGCCTGTCAGGATGGCCTCGGCCTTTTTAGACTCTACTCCGATAACAATACGGTCAGGGCGCATAAAATCATTTATGGCTACGCCCTCCTTCAGGAATTCGGGATTTGAGGCAACGTCAAATTTCTCCTTGCGCTTTATATAGGTAGAAATAGTCTGTTTCACCCAATAGCCGGTCTCAACCGGGACAGTAGATTTTTCCACAATCAGGCGGTAGCCGTCCATATATAATGCGATATTGCGGGCCACGTTCTCTATCCCGGTGAGGTCCGCCTCGCCGTTGTCTAAAGAAGGAGTGCCTACTGCGATGAAAATTACCTCCGAAGCCTTCACGGCCTCTTTGATGCTTGAGGTAAATCTCAGCCTTCTCTTGGCAGCGTTCTTTACGACAAGCTCTTCCAGCCCCGGCTCATATATAGGAATGACGCCCTTCTGAAGCTGGGAGATCTTGCGGGCGTTATTATCGGCGCAAACTACGCTATTGCCTAATTCCGCAAAACACGCCCCGCTCACCAATCCTACATATCCCGAACCGATAATGGATATCTTCATTATTTCTCCCCTAACCTATTTCCTCAATAATTGTTTTGCGATCCAGGCTTGGGCTCATGATAGCTCTGCTCAAGGCTGAATTCGTTCTCCGGGAAGGCCTTTAATCTAAAAACCACCCAGATGCTATTGCCGTGGTTCTTTTCTACGTTGTAGGTAAGCTCTACTGTCCAGCAGTGCAGGTCGCGTATGATGGAATATTCCTGCTCCCTTAACCCGGATGGATAATCGGCGGTATCGGCAAACTGGTATCTTTCATAAATCCCGAATTTCCATTTAGGGTTTATGCGCCACTTAGTGCCAAAGGTCAATTCCTTCCCGGCCTTGCGCTGATAACGCTGGCCGATACCGATGCTTCGATCTTCGCTTAGGTTAAAATTGAGATCGATATTGGCATTGGAAAAGGTATTGTAATTCGGGTCGCTGCGCAACCCTGAATGCGTATAGGTGGCATCGCCTACGATCGACATCCAGGAATAAGGCCAGAGGTCCAGGTCAAAGACTATGTCCCCTAAACTGCTCCCCGTTTTTCCGGTAGTCGTCTTGGGCTTGATGTCGTAACTGGTGTTAATCCTGAAATCAGCCAAAAGCGCCGTCTGGCCTTTGCGCTTAGTCTGCAGCCTGTTAGCCAGCTCCATCGTCACGGAAGAATCTCCGACAGAAGCCCCCCCTCCGAACCTGGCCTTGCTTGCAGGCATGGTAGAGGTATTGATATAAGAGTAACCCACGCTAGGCGCAAATATATGGCGAAGCCCGTGGATATCAAGGCCTAAAAAATTAGAATTAACGTTAAACAGGCGGTAGAATTTGGTGCTGATATCGGAACCGGTGCCCAGCAATACCTGAGAGGTTGCGCCGTAGGTATTCTTATTGTAGTAAGCCCCCTCCGCCGAAGCAAAGGGGGTCACCTTCAAAAAGGACACCTTTAAAGGAAGGGATAATTTATTGGCGCTGTCGAATTTGCTATAGGTAACATCCTGATCCGCTGCGGCAGAGGTCGAATCATTGTAGGAATAATTCACGTAAGAGGTGGTATCCTGCAGGTAAAATGGGGAATCTCCCAGCTGGATACTCGGCATGCTGTATTGTATCCGGGGGAGGCTCTCATCCTGGTCGGTAAACCAGTGGTTCACGCGTTTTTGCACCAGGATATCCAGGCTGGAATAATCAAAGGAGTGGTGCAATAAACCGTAGGATAAAGGTTCTGCCTCTTTCTCGTATTCGCGGTAAAAATAATCCCTCAGGAAATTATCGTCGGAACCGAGCTTTTTTCTTTTCTGGTCGGATATCTTATAGAGCTCGGAGGTAAAATTGGTGCGTTCATCGATATCCCACTTGTGCCGCCAGCGCACCAGATACCTCTGGAAATCATTATAACCGTTATCCTGGCTGTTATCATTCTCTTCGTCGGTATAGTAAAACTTAAAATCTCCCCTGCCGAAGTTCTCGCTCTGGTAATTCAGCCCGAACCCTTCGGCGGTTCCGAGTTTATTGCGGTAATCAAAATAAACCCTCCCCTGCGCATTATCGCTGAGGCTGTAGCGCCAGGCAGAAAGCATGTATGCCCCCCATTCCTTCCTTTTCCCGGGGCTAAGCTGCACGTGCATTAAAGGGTCGGCAAAGCTGCGGCTGAACTCCGGTATATACGCCACGGGGACCTGGCCCAGATAAAGGATATCGTCCTTGGTCTCGACCTTATTCTTCGGGAAAAAATTTACCCTGCGGGATTTGATGCGATAATGGGGGGTATCCATGCTGCAGGTGGAGACATAACCGTGGGAAGCGATAAATTCCTTATCGCTTACTTTTTTTACGCTCTTGGCTCTTCCGAAATACGGCTCGGAGCGAAACTCCGCGTCATCCAGGACCCCGGACTTATCCTGGAAATTATAAGTCCCCTTTTTAGCCTCAATCACACCCTTCTCGTCCTCAATCTTGACGTTGCCCTCGACCCATCCTTGCTTGGTTTCGGTATTCACGGTAAGCTTTTCGCAGGTCAACTTAGCGCCTTTATATTCTACGGAGACGTCTCCGCTGGCAGTAACGTTTTTGTTCTCGGAGGAATATTCCACTACATCGCCGTTTACCACTACGGGTTCCTGTACGGTATTACTCCTCTTCTCTTTATCATCGGCTGAAAGGATGACTGCCGAGGAAAATATGAATACGACTCCGATAATAATCAGGCGGGCCTTCATTTATTTTTTGGGGATCTTCTTGTAGTCCTCTAAGAAACGGTTGATGCCGATATCTGTCAGGGGGTGCTTCAACAGCTGCTCAATAACCGCAAAGGGAATGGTGGCGATATCGGCTCCTATCCTGGCCGCCTCAATCACATGCAGCGGGTTGCGCACCGAAGCTACGATAATCTCGGTCTTAAAGCCATAATTTGAGTAAATCTGCCTGATCTCGCGGATTAGCTCCATGCCAACGGCCCCGGTATCATCAAGCCTGCCTACAAACGGCGAGACATAGGTAGCGCCTGCCTTGGCTACCAGCAATGCCTGCATAGAAGAAAAACAAAGCGTGGTATTGGTCTTGATGCCTTCCGCTGACAAGGCCCTCACCGCAATCAGGCCTTCCTTGGTAATGGGGATTTTTATTACGATGTTTTCAGCAAGGGCCGCTAATGCCCGCGCCTCGCGAAGCATGCCTTCGCTTTCAAGGCTGATTACCTCAGCGCTCACCGGGCCTTTCACAATAAAACAGATCTCTCTTAAAATCTCCTCTGCCTGCCGGCCCTCTCTTGCTATCAAGCTGGGGTTAGTAGTAACCCCGTCTATCACACCGAGGCTATTCGCCCCTTTTATTTCTTTTATGTTCGCGCTGTCTATGAATATCTTCATCCTTTAACCCCATCCTTTACCATTACCGCCGCGCCTATCAAACCGGCATCGCTGCCCAGGCTGGCCATACAAACCTTGACGTGGCGGGCCTGCACCTTCATTGCCCGGTTCCTGATGACTTTTTTTACCTCATCCAACAACGCCTTACCGGCATTCGCCACTCCTCCTCCGATAACAATAACATCGGGGTTTAGAAGATTGGTTACCCCTGTCAGGCCGATTCCCAGGTGCCGGCCCACGGCCGACCAGAACCGCAAGGCCCTGGCATTACCGTTTCCGGCCAACCGGCTTATGCCTTCGAGAGTAATGTTGTGTCCGAACGCCTTCCTTGCCTCTGCCAAAATCCTGTTATTGCCGACATATGTCTCCAGGCACCCTCTGCCGCCGCAATTGCACCTTGGGCCGTGCTCATTAAGAGGGATGTGCCCTACCTCGCCGGCAGCATTATTTGCGCCGCGGTAAAGCCTGCCCTCTGAAATTACGCCTGCACCCACGCCGGTGCCCAAGGTAAGGCAAACGGCATAACGCGAGCCGCCAGCCGCTCCCAGGCGGTACTCTGCCAAACACATCAGATTAGCGTCATTATCCATGAAAACGGGTATGCTGAGTTCTTTCTTAAGCAACCGGCCCAAGCGCACATCCTTCCAGCCGGGTATATTGGTAAGGGAATGCACTATTCCTTTTTCATAATCAATTGAACCTGGCAAACCCAGTCCTGCCCCCAAGATATTGCGTTTATTTATGTTTTGACTCTCCAGTATATCATTAACCGCTTTTATAATTACCCGTATCAATCTATCTTTATTTAGTAGCGTACGCGTGCTAAAGGAATGCCTCAATACAATACGATAGCGCAAATCAAGCAGCGCCACCCTTAAATTAGTTCCCCCGAGATCAACGGCAATGATAAACTTTTTAACCATTTCGCTGTATTTTATATTAAAATCCCGTTTATTTCAATATATTTAGGAAACGCAGACCCTGTTCCTGCCGGTCTGCTTGGCCTGGTAAAGGGCCTGGTCGGCTTTTTCAATCAGGCTGCGCGTATCCTGGCCGTCAGCGGGAAAACCGGAGATGCCGATACTGATAGTAACCTTGAGGTCTTCGTCATAAACCCTTATACGCGCATCCTCAATGGCGCGCCTGATACGCTCTGCAACATAGCGGGCATCTTCCTTTCCGGTCTCGGTAAGCACAAGCGAAAACTCCTCTCCTCCGTAGCGCCCCATCAAATCTATCTGGCGGATGCTCTCTTTAATAAGTCCGGCTATCTCCTTGAGTATGGCATCCCCTACCAGATGCCCATACCGGTCGTTGTAATCCTTGAAGTGATCGATATCAACCATCAGGCAGGAAAAATGATATTTGAATTTGTTGGAACGCTCCAACTCCTCCCCGAACCTCTCCAGGTAGTGCCGGCGGCTGAAGGCTCCGGTCAGGGTATCGGTAACCGAAAGCTCCTGCACCTGCTGGTAGAGGATTGCCCTCTTGATCCCTAACAGGAACTGCTGGGCAAGAATATTGAACTTCTCCTGCTCTTGCGGCCTGATGCCGTCGGCAATCAAATGACCGATGAGGTTCTTATCTATCTCAAGGTTCAGGACCGCCTTATCATTGTATTGCGAGATGTCGACAGCGCCCTTAACAAACTTACAGCTGCCGATATCGATATACTTATCTATCTCCTCCTTGAAATGATTAAATACGGCGTCCTCTTCCAGCGTCCTGCATATCTGCTTGCTGATATCATAAAGCGCGATAGTCTGTTCGAGTTCCTTGTGAAGGACGAGGTTTTCATCCTTCAGTTGCGTATTTAACTTAAGAAGCCGCTGGTGATTCCCCTTGAGCTGCTCCTTGACATCCAAAAAGTCCCTGACCAGGAAACCTGCCAGGATTTTTTTAAACCCCCGGTAGAAACAGAATATTAGCACTATCAGCGCCGCTAAATAGAGCATACCTGGTTTCTTCCTTTTTGCTTGGCTTCATACATTGCCTTATCGGACTTCAGGATTAGTTCTATTTCGTCTTTGGCGTCAGCGGGGAAATTCGCCAGGCCGATTGAAACGGTAATGTTAGTCTCCTGGCGCCGCAGGATAACCTTGGTATTCTCTATCCTGGCGCGCAGGTCCTCGGCAATGGCGCGGGCCTTCCTCTTGTCCATGTGCGACAATATCACGCAAAATTCCTCTCCTCCGAAACGGCTGATAATGGTGTTAAATTCCTTGAGGTAATCCGCCATGGTGGAGCTGATGGTCTTTAGCACCAGGTCTCCGGCGGTGTGGCCGAACTGGTCGTTGTATTTCTTGAAATAATCTATATCCAACATCAGGAGCGTAAAGCTTGAATTCTGCCTCATGCTCCTCTTGCACTCTTCCTTCAGGCGCTCCATAAAATAACCTTTGGTGTATAGCGCGGTCAGGCCGTCATGGATGGCAAGGTCCTGTGTCTTCTGGAAAAGTTCCCCGTTCTCCAGCGCTACCGCGCCGAGGTCAGAGATAATCGTCAAAAACCTCAAGTCGTCCTGCGAATAAAATGCGGGCAATTGGTTGTCAAGCCTCAAAACCCCCATCATCCGGTGGTCGCTGACTAAAGGAGAACTGATAAGGGAAGAGATGGAGCGGACGTCTTCCTCTGCCAGCTTATCAAGGTCAAAACGGAAATCCCTCTTGATGTCCTCTATAAAAAGCGGTGCGACATGACGGACCACCCAGGAATCAAAGGTATCGCCTTCCTTGTCTTTGATGATCAGGCCCTTGTCTTCCTTTTTAGCTTTATAAAGGGTAAGCCTGCCGTGCTTATCCGACAGATAAAAAATGCATGTTCCTTTATTCTTGGCGATAAACGAAAAAGCGGTAGAGGTAAGGCTATTGGCGATGTATTCCAGGTCAAGATTCTGGTTAATGTTCTCGATTATTTCCTTCAGGCTGCGGTAACGCCTTATCTTTTCCTGAAAGGCAATCTTGTTCTTTGATTCCTGGGCGTTCTCTTCGGCGACGATATTGATTTTCTCCTGCAGGCCTTCAATCTCAAAATTCAAACCGCCCTTTATCTTGAGGTATTTGTTAAAAAGGCACCCCCCCAGAACGATATTTACGAGGTAAAAACACAGGAGTAGCGGCAGGCGAAAAGGATGATGCAGGAGGATGTAAAGATAGACCGGCAGGATAATGTAGGCACCAAATAAAACTGCTACGAAACCAACTATTCTTAAAGATTTTTTAAGGATGGCGATATCCGTAGGACTATGTCTCTATTTGTTTATAAATTAGACTATCGTCTCTTCGGTATCCTTGTCAAAAAAATGCACCTTGCTCATATCAAACACCACGTCCATGTCCTGATTCACCTGCGGTTTGTTATGGGCTCCTACGCGGGCAATAAAGGTATTGATGCCGGTATTAAGGTACAGGTAGATCTCCGACCCCATCGGCTCGACCACCTCGCAATTTACCCTTACCACGTTTTCGGGCGGCGCATTGGAAACAAAAAGCTTGTCGTATATATCCTCGGCGCGGATACCGAATATCACTTCCTTACCCAGGTAAGGAAGTATCTTATCAAACATGTCTTCAACGAGCTTGGCGCGGATCTTGCCTTCGTCAAAATAGACGCGGCCGTCCTTCTTGATGATCCTGCCGTTCATGAAATTCATGGGGGGAGAACCGATAAAACCTGCGACAAATTTATTCCTGGGATGGTCATAGATAGAGATGGGCTCGCCCACCTGCTGCAGTATGCCACCCTTCATTACGGCAATCCTGTCTCCCATCGTCATAGCCTCGGTCTGGTCGTGGGTAACATAGATGATGGTGCTCTGCAGGCGGATGTGCAGCTTATGGATTTCGGTGCGCATCTGCACGCGCAGCTTTGCGTCAAGGTTGCTCAGGGGTTCGTCAAAAAGGAATACCATCGGCTTGCGCACGATTGCCCTCCCGACTGCCACGCGCTGCCTCTCGCCTCCGGAAAGTTCACGCGGACGGCGGAAAAGAAGGCTCTTTATACCCAGGATGTCCGCCGCTTCGTTGACGCGCTGCACGATTTCCATTTTGGGGTAACGCCTCAGGCGCAATCCGAAAGACATGTTTTCAAAGACCGTCATGTGCGGATAGAGGGCATAATTCTGAAAGACCATCGCAATATCGCGGTCCTTGGGCGGCACTTCGTTGACCAGTTTATCGCCGATATATATCCTTCCCGCGCTTATGTCTTCCAGCCCCGCGATCATCCTTAAGGTAGTGGACTTGCCGCAACCCGAAGGGCCGACTAAAATCATGAACTCCTTATTCTCGACACCCAGGCTTATGCCGTCAACCGCCTTGATGCCGCCGGAGTAAATCTTGGAAACCTCATTCAAGCTTACCTGCGCCATAAGGGATTACTCCCCTGTCAGAGGATAACGTGATGTTATTTTTTCATTATACATCGCTAGTCCAAATAGTCAAGCAACTGGCTGATGGTCCCCTTAAGATTCTTGCGGTGGACAACCATATCTATCAGGCCGTGCTCCAGCAAAAACTCCGAACGCTGAAAACCGGCAGGCAACTTCTGACGAATGGTCTGCTCTATTACCCTGGGCCCGGTAAATCCTATCAAGGCCTTGGGTTCCGCAATGATCACATCCCCCAGGCCTGCGAATGAAGCCATTACCCCCGCCATGGTAGGATTGGTCAGAACCGAGATAAAAGCCAGGCCGGCCTTATGATGATAACTAAGCGCTGCCGAGGTCTTTGCCATCTGCATCAGGCTATACATACCCTCGTACATTCTTGCTCCCCCCCCGGAACCGGAAACAATAATGACGGGGGAGTTGTTGCTGGTAGCGGCCTCTATTACACGGGTAATCTTCTCTCCTACCACCGACCCCATGGAACCCATGATAAAACGCGAATCTGTAACAGCAATCATAACTCTCTTATTCTCCAAAAGGCCTTCCCCCGTGACAGCGGCATCTTTTAGGCCGGTGGCAGCCTGGTCCTGAGCTAATTTCTCCTTGTAGGTCTTAGGTCCCTGGAAACTCAGGGGATCGGTTGAAATCATATCCGGGTCATACTCCCGGAAAGTTCCCGCATCAAGGATGGCGTTTATTCTTTCGTAGGAATTTAAGGTGAAGTGATAATTGCACTTAGGACAAACCTTGAGGTTCTCCTCAAGGGTCTTGCTGTAGAGCACCTCGGAACACTCCTCGCACTTAATCCAGAGGCCGTCAGGTATATCCTTTTTTTTAAGCCGGACGATAGTATATTTTGGTTTTCCAAACAGAGCCATAACTTATTATGCGCTTTTATCTTCGGAGTGTTTATTGATTACCATTCCCGAGAGGACCTTAGGGTAGAAATAGGTAGATTTTGCGGGCATCTTATGTCCGCTCAAGGCTACCGAAATAATCTGCTTAACCTTTACGGGATTCAGGAAAAAAGCAATATTGGCATCGTCGCGGTCAACCTCGCGCATGAATTCATCGGCATCGCTGCTAAAACTAATGCGCTGTTTATCTTCCAGGGGTATACCCAGGACTTCTTTTAGAATAAGGTAATTCAGTATGGATACGTCAAGCGAGCGGTACTCCTTGGGCTTGTCTTTAATCATCTTATCAAGCAGTTTTACGTTTTTTAAACGTACCAGCCAGAATTTCCTGTTTTTATACATTCCGATGACGTGTTCGCTCCTGCCGGCCTTCTCTAACAGGAAGAAGAAACGCGTCTTATCCTTTACCTCCTCAACGTCAAAGTTCGCCTTGAGTCGCGCGATGAAATCCTCCATCTTAAAAGCGGATTGGAGTTTCACCAGGCGGTGGATAGGCAGCACTACCAACCCCAGAGACTCTATATTGGTAAAATAGGCCAGCACATAATTAAAACTTGAATCCTCCGGAACCCCCCCCATCCTTTCCTTCATCTCATCGCGGAAGGCACAGGCTACCTCATAACGGTGATGTCCGTCGGCGATAAAGATATCCTCGCCGGCCATCTTGGCCTGCATATCCGCCAGGACCGCCGGATCATCAATCCTCCAGAGCTTGTGTACTTCCTTATCCTCAGAGGTAACCTCGATAAAAGGCTCCTTGTCACGGATGCGCTGTTCGTATAAGCGCGGGATAATGCGCTTGCGGTCCCAGAATAATACAAAGATAGGGCTGAGGTTCGCCTTCAGGCGGCGTATTAATTTCAGCCTGTCTTCCTTGGCGGCGCTACGGGTATTCTCGTGGGCAAAGGCAGAGGCATTCTTATCGCCCAGATGCAGAAGCGCGATAAATCCCAGCCGCGTCTTCCTTTCGCCTCTTAAATAATACTGATGGCTGTAGAAATAAATTGCCGGCGAGGCGTCTTCCAGAAACACCCCGTCGCTCTGCCACTCTTTAAAATAACCCGCTGCGCGGCGGTATTTGTCCTGGCCGGGTATGTCCTTGCCGAAAATAATGTGGATAAAATTATGAGGGTCCAGCCGGTGCAGGTATTCCTGCTTAAGAGGGGAAATCACGTCATAGGGAGGACAGACAACCTTGGAGAGGTCTCTGATTTTCTCTTTATTGTAACTGATTGCCTTGAAAGGCTTTATTTTTGCCATAAGTAAAAGATGCCTGCCGCCGCTATGCCCAGCGCATCAAACCCTATGTCCGCAAGCGAGGCATTACGGCCCGGGACACAAGACTGGTGCAGTTCATCGATTATCGCATATATCAGCGTAAAAGTAAATATCAAAAAGAAACGCCGGCATCCAGAACACCGCCGGTAATAAACCTTCCAGGCACGGTTGATTAAAACGGCGAATACCAGGTATTCCAGGAAATGAAAAACTGCGTCCTGATAAGGAAACAGGCTCGCTATCTTACCGCCGGGTATAGATGAAAAAACGAAAATCGCTATTGCCCAGGCAACAACAGGCAGCCAGTATACCGCAAACTGCTTCCGCGGGCCGCTACTATTTACAACCGCAGCCATCGCACCCTTCTTTTTTAGCGGCGCAGGCAGCGGATGAGGGATCTTTTTTCTTGGAAGAATCGCTTTCGGGCTTGCCTTTGCGGTAATCAGTGGCGTAAAAACCGGATCCTTTGAAAATGATACCCATGCCGCTGCCTATGAGGCGGCGCAGGACCTTTTTGCATTTGGGGCATTCCGCGAGCGGCTTATCGGTCATCTTCTGGAATGCCTCAAATTTGTATCCGCAGCTCCTGCATTCATATTCATAGGTAGGCATGCTAAAATATCTCCTCTCTGGATAATCTTGCAAATTCCTCAATCAACCTGCGCTGCTGTGAATTAAGGCGCGCTGGTATCTCGACATTAACCCTCACCAGTTCGTCTCCGGCCGGTCCGCCGTGCAGGTCAACTACCCCCTTATTCTTGAGACGAAATATCTTATTGCTCTGGGTGCCGGCAGGGATCTTCATCTTAACATTGCCGCTTAAGGTCGGGACCTCTATCTCGCCTCCAAGAATAGCCTTTACCATGCTCACCTTGACTTCCGTAAAAATATCCCTGCCGTGCCTCTGAAAAACAGGATGCGGTCGCACTTGGAGGATAACGTAAAGGTCCCCCTTGCCGGCAGCGCCTGACTCTCCCTCTCCGCGGATGCGCAGGTGCGAGCCGTTATCAACGCCGGCAGGGATCTTTATCTTTAGGTGGCGCGTAATCTTGGTGCGCCCTTCCCCGCGGCAGTCCTGACAGGGGGCAGTGACTATATACCCTTCCCCACCGCAGCGCGAACAGGTCGTAGCAACCTGAAAATAACCGTTAGAACTAACCATGCGGCCGGAGCCCCGGCATTGCGGACAGGTGGTTTTTTTGGAGCCGGGCTTTGCGCCGCTTCCGGAACAGGCAACGCAAATCTCGTAACGCGGTATGGTAATCGTCTGCTCAATACCACTGGCTGCTTCTTCCAGGCCTATCTCGGTGGTAATCTCCAGGTCGCGTCCGCGCCTCTGGCGCCCTCCTCTTCTGGAAGTGCCCCTGAACATATTAAATCCCAAGTCGCCGAATATCTCGTCAAAGAGGCCTCCGCCGAATCCAAAATCCGAGAGGTCCTGGAATACGCTGCTAAAATCAGCGCCCTTGAATATATCTTCCTGGGCATACCTCTGGTCTATGCCGGAGTGGCCATACTGGTCATAGAGGGCGCGTTTCTGCGAATCCGAAAGAACGGCGTAAGACTCGGATATCTCCTTGAACTTCTCTTCCGCCTCTTTCTTCTGCTCGGCAGGAACGCGGTCAGGATGATAGCGCAAGGCCAGCTCGCGATAAGCCTTCCTTATCTCATCCAGCGAAGCGCTCTTCTTAACACCCAGTATCTCGTAATAATCCCGTTTAGTGGTCACGTTCGTTAAAAACGTCAAAATCCCTGCAGGTATTAATGCAGGGATTCGACGTCTCTTGGCGTAATCTCTGAAACCTTATTTCTTGTTATCGTCCTCTTCTTTATATTCGGCGTCGATGATGTCTTCGTTTTTTTCCTTTTGGCCTTGTCCGGAGCCTGCGTCATCTTTGGCGGCCGTATCCCCCGAAGGCCCCTGCCCCTGCTGGGCTCCCGCCTGCTGTTTATTTGCTGCGGCCTGCTTGTAAATTTCCTCCGCAAGTTTATGGGCAGACTTGGTAAGGTCTTCCATGCCCTTCTTAATCCTCTCGGTGTTTTTATCCTTGATGGCGGACTTGAGGTCATTGAGCTTGGCTTCAATATCCGCGCGCTCTGCCTGGCTGACCTTATCACCGTAGTCCTTCAGGGACTTCTCGGTGGCATAAACGAGGTTATCCGCCTGATTGATAACTTCAACCTCTTCCTTTTTCCTGGCATCTTCTCCGGCGAACTTCTCGGCATCGCGCACCATCTTGTCTATCTCCTCCTTGGAAAGCTTCTTGGGAGCGGTAATGCGGATGGATTGCTCCTTGCCGGTGCCAAGGTCCTTGGCTGAAACATGCACGATGCCGTTGGCATCGATGTCAAAGGCAACCTCAACCTGCGGGACCCCGCGCGGAGCAGCCGGGATACCCACCAGGTCAAACCTCCCCAACTCCACGTTACCCTCGGCATCAGCCATCGGTCTCTCGCCCTGGATAACCCGTATGGTGACCGCGGTCTGATTGTCTGCGGCGGTTGAAAAAACCTGCCCTTTCCTGGTAGGTATAGTGGTATTTCTCTCAATGAGCTTTGTATTAACTCCTCCCAAGGTCTCAATCCCGAGCGAAAGCGGAGTAACGTCTAAAAGCAACACGTCCTTAACATCCCCCTTGATAATGGCGGCCTGGATAGCAGCGCCCATTGCCACGCATTCCATGGGGTCTACCCCGCGTTCAATCTTCTTGCCGAAATAGTCCTCCACGAACTTCTGCACAATCGGCATGCGGGTAGGTCCGCCTACCATGATAATCTTGTCTACCACCTTATCGCCGAAGGCAATGCCTTCTTTTTCAAATGCAGCCTTGGCATCGGATAACGCCCTCTCCAACGGCTGGCGGCACCTTTCAACGATAGGGCCTACCAACTCCTCGAGTTTGGCGCGGTTGATGGACATCGTAAGGTGTTTAGGCCCTCCGGCATCAGCGGTAATAAAAGGAAGGTTGATATCAGTGGTCAGGGTGCTGGATAACTCTACCTTGGCTTTCTCAGCTGCTTCGCGCAGGCGCTGCATCGCCATCCTGTCATTCTTAAGGTCTATGCCTGTCTCGCGTTTAAACTGCCCGGCGATATGGTCGATTAAGGCGTTATCCATATCCGTGCCTCCCAGCTGGGTATCTCCGCTGGTGGCCATGACCTTAAAGCCCCCCTCTTTCCACATTTCCATAATGGTAACATCGAGCGTGCCGCCTCCGAAATCAAAAACCAGTATCTTTAATTCCTTACCGGCTTTCTCCAGGCCGTAAGCGAGGCAGGCTGCCGTAGGCTCATTAATAATCCTTAAAACCTTTAATCCCGCAATCTCGCCTGCGTCTTTGGTAGCGGTCCTCTGATTATCATCAAAGTACGCGGGGCAGGTTATTACTGCCTCTTCAACCTTATCCCCGAGATAAGCCTCGGCATCCTGTTTTATCTTCTGCAGGATAAAAGCCGATATCTGCTGGGGGGTATACTCCTTGCCATAAACCTTGAATTTGTAATCGCTGCCCATCTTGCGTTTGGCAGCCTGGATTGTCCCTTCGGGGTTAATGGCTGCCTGGCGCCTTGCCGGCTCTCCCACCAGCCGCTGCCCTTCTTTAGTAAAAGCCACGAAGGAAGGGAACGCCTTTCCGGAAGCCACCCCTGCCCCTTCTGCCGAAGGGATGATTACCGGCCTGCCGCCCTCCATTACCGCGGCTGCCGAGTTTGAAGTACCCAAATCAATTCCGATTATCTTTGCCATCTCTTAGTCCTCCTTATCCACGTAGACAACACCCGCGCAATTTTCGCCACGGGGGGGATACTGGCCAAATTCCTATCCGGGCCAGGTGCCCCTTAGCGCGGGATGCTTTAATTTATTTTTTATCGCCCTCGCCGGGCACGGATGTATTTTTGGAAACCTTTACCTTCGCGGTCCTGATGACCCTGTCGTTTAAAAGATAACCCTTTTGCAACTCTTCAACAATTGTGTGTTCCGGCAGATCCTTGTCTTCTGCCTGCATCAACGCCTCATGATAATCGGGGTCAAAGACCTTGCCCAGCGACTCCATCGGCCTGACGCCGTGTTCCTTAAGCATCTCGTAGAGATGCGCCAGTATCATCTCCACGCCTTTGAGGAATGCCGTGACATCCTGATGCCTGGATTGCGCCGATTCTACGGTGCGCTCCAGGTCATCCAATACATTAAGGAGCTCAAGTATCAGCCCCTCGTTGGCAAACTTAACAAAATCCTGTTTTTCTCTTTCAAGGCGCTTGCGGGTATTGTCAAAATCCGCCTGCAGCCTAAGCAGCCTATCCCAATACTCCCTGGACTTCTCCGCTTCCTCCTTGAGTTTGAGGTAATCCTCTTCCTTGATGGTAACGGACCTATCTTCCTTTAAGCCCTTCTCTTCCTTAAGGGCCTCGTCTTTCTTGTGTCTGGCGTTATCGCCGTGCTCCTTAGCATGGTCCTGCATAATATCAGATATCCTCCAGCGCCTCCGTCAAAACATCCGAGACGTATTCCAGGGTCGGTATGATGTGCCGATATTCCATTCGCATCGGGCCGAGAACCGCCACTCTCCCGGAAGGCTTCTTCTTGACGGAATAACTCGAAACCGCAAGGGAACAATTTTTTATCTCGGGGTGGCCTAACTCTTCTCCGATATACACCTTAACCTTACCTTCAAAATCGCGGTTTACGATATCCAGGAGGCTTTTCTTGCCTTCAATCATATTGATGAGAAGGCGCATCCGGGTGACGTCCTGAAACTCCGGCTGCTCCAGGATAAAACTTATCCCGCGATAAAAAAGTCTATCATGCCATTCCAGGAAAGATACAATCCCGGCGTAATGGGTAATGCTGGAAATAATCTCCGAGGTCTTCTCCAGCACATCTTCCAGCTTTCTGATCTGGCTGCGGTATTCCTTTACAATGCTATCCTTCTCTTCGCCTAAAAGATGTATCTCCGAAAGCAGAAAATCAACGTAATAACGGTACCCCTTATTGGTAGGTATCCTTCCGCCGGAGGTATAGGGATGCGTGATATAACCGTCCCCTTCCAGCTCCGCGAAGATGTTCCTGATGGTAGCCGGGCTTACGTGGAATTCTTCTGCAATATTATCGGATGCCACAGGCGTAGCGTCTTTGATATAGCGGTTGATGGTTGCTGCCAGAACTGCCCTGCGCCGCGACTCGTAATCCGTGCTCCTTACCATATAAACCCTCTCTTATTTATGTGGTTAGCACTCTCAAGAGAAGAATGCTAAGTGGTCATTTTAACACAACTGCCTGCTTTGTCAACCACAGAAACACTTTCCAACCCAAAGCGAAAACACTTTCCGAGCTAATCGGGAAAGTGTTTCTACTTAAAGGAGAGTGCGCCGTGCGAATCGGCATCAACCTTGACTTTATCACCTTCGCGGAATGCGCCCTCCAGGAGCCTAATCGCTAAGGGATCCTGCACGTATCTCTGCACTGCCCTCTTTAAAGGCCGGGCGCCGAAATGACTGTCAAAGCCCTCTGCCACCAGAAAATCCTTGGCCTTTTTAGTCAATTCCAGTTTAACCCCGCGCTGGGATAACCTGCGGTAAACAGACTCCAGCTCCAATTCCAGAATTCTGTAAATATCATCCCTGGACAATGGATTGAAGATAACGGTATCGTCAATGCGGTTGATGAACTCCGGCCGGAAGAATTTTCTGACCTCCAGCATCAACTTATCCCTGAGCTCTTTATAAGAACTCTCCTGAGCGGCATCAATATTATCCTGGATAAGCTCCTGTCCGATATTCGAGGTCATGATGATTACCGTATTCTTGAAATTAACGGTGCGCCCCTGTCCGTCGGTGAGTCTGCCTTCGTCTAAGATTTGCAAAAGCACGTTAAAGACATCGGGATGCGCCTTCTCTATTTCATCCAGCAGGATGACGGAATAAGGCCTGCGCCTGACTTTTTCCGTAAGCTGGCCCCCTTCCTCGTAACCGACATATCCCGGAGGGGCTCCGATGAGGCGCGAGACGCTGAATTTTTCCATATACTCCGACATGTCAAAGCGCAAAAGGGCATCCTCATCGTCAAATAAAAACCAGGCCAATGTCTTGGCAAGCTTGGTCTTGCCTACGCCGGTAGGACCGAGGAATATAAACGACCCCATCGGCCTGTTTTCGTCCCCGAGCCCGGAACGCGCCCTTCTTATGGCAGCGGAGACGGTTTTAACCGCCTCATCCTGCCCTATTACCCGCGCCTTAAGCTCATCCTCCATGCGAATCAGCTTTTGCGCCTCTGCCTCCATAAGCTTTGTCAATGGAATACCGGTCCATTCCGAGACTACGGAAGCGATATCTTCATCCCCGACCTCCTGCCTGAGCATTACCGAATCCTTCTCCAGGGCCTGGTTATATTTGTGGAGCTCTTTTTCTAAATCTCTTAACCTGCCGTATTTTATTTCGGCTACCCTATCCAAATCCCCGACCTTTTCCGCGGCCTGGGCCTCGTTTTTTAATTCTTCTATCCCGGCCTTGGCCTCCTGTATCTTCAGTATCTGGGCCTTTTCTTTTTCCCACTGCTTCTTGCTGTGTTCAAGCTTATTCCTAAGGACATCCAACTCGGTTTCTATTTTTTTAAGCTTCTCCTCCGAGGCCTTATCTTTTTCTTTCTTGAGCGCCTGCCGCTCAATCTCAAGCTGCATAACCTTTCTCTGAACGCTGTCAATCTCAAGAGGCATGCTGTCAATCTCAATGCGTATCCTTGAGGCAGCCTCATCCACAAGATCCACTGCTTTATCCGGAAGACGGCGTTCGCTAATATAGCGGTTGGAAAGCGTTGCCGCAGCAATCAAGGCAGAATCTTTGATGCGCACCCCGTGGTGCAATTCGTATTTCTCTTTTAAGCCGCGCAGTATGGCAATGGTATCTTCTACCGTCGGCTCCTCTATGAATACCGGCTGGAACCTCCTCTCCAGGGCGCGGTCCTTCTCTATGTATTTGCGGTACTCTTCAAGGGTAGTAGCTCCGATACAACGCAACTGCCCCCGCGCAAGCATCGGCTTTAACATATTCGATGCGTCGATAGCGCCTTCTGCCGCACCGGCTCCGACAATAGTGTGCAACTCATCTATAAAAATGATTACCTCTCCGCTCCTGTTCTGCACCTCTTTCAATACTGCCTTAAGGCGGTCTTCAAATTCTCCGCGGAATTTGGTTCCGGCAACCAGGCTCCCCAGATCCAGGGAGATTATGCGCTTATTCTTTAACCCTTCGGGGACATCGCTGGATGCGATACGTTGCGCCAGGCCCTCCACTATCGCGGTTTTACCGACGCCGGCCTCTCCTATCAGGACAGGATTATTCTTGGTGCGCCGCGACAATACCTGCATCAGCCTGCGTATTTCCCTGTCCCTTCCGATAACCGGATCAAGCTTCATTCTGCGCGCCAACTCGGTAATATCATGGCCGTATCTATCCAAGGCCTTAAATTTAGCTTCGGGATTCTCGTCAGTAATGCGATGGTCGCCCCGCACCCGGCTGATTGCCAAAAGGACTCTTTCACGGTCAATGCCCAACTTTTTAAATTCCGCAATCACCGCTGATTGGGAATCCGAAAATAAAGCCAAAAAGACGTGCTCTCCGGAGATAAACTCATCGCGCAGCGCCAGGGCCTCCTTCTTGGCGGCCAGAAAAAGCGCATTGGTGCGTCCGGAAAAACGGACATCCCCGGCCGTCCCGCGCACCGAAGGCAAACCGGACAGGTATCCCTCAATTACCTTCAAGACCGTAAAAGTCGGCATCCCGCTCTCGTCAAATACTGCGGTCACGATACTATCCTCCTGCCTTAACAAGGCATAGAGGAGATGTTCCGGCTCCAGTTGCTGGTGGCCTTTTTCTAAAGCCAATTCGATTGCGGCCTGGATCGCCTCCTGTAATTTTACGGTAAGCTTATCGATCTTCATAACGCCTCTCCCCGCTTAATTAGCACTCACTGCCGAAGAGCGCTAAAGATAAGACAAAAAAATATTACTCCCCTTCCTTTTGCAGAATAATCTTTACTCCGTGGATATTGACGCCCTTTTCATTCATAAGGTAATGAACGTATTCCAATTTTTTTACATCCTTCAAAGAATAAAGCCTGCTTTTTCTGCCTGCCCTTTTAGGACAAACAACCCCTTTTTTATCGAGCTGCCGCAATGTCCAGACCGGCAAACTGACCAACTTGCTTACGACGCTGATTACATAAACCGGCTCATCCGGGCTAATGTAGATATCAAAAAGAGGCATATCTTACTCCTCATACATAGAACAAACTATAACATAAAATAATCTTTTTGTCAAGTAAATTGATATTTTTTATTAGATAATCTAATAGTTATCATTTTTGATGTTTTAAGTTATTGTTATTAAACAACTTATTATAAAGGGCTTTTGGCAAGTGTGCTTTTACTTTAACCCCTTTTTCAAGGTATTCTATTTCCTCCACCTTCCCCTCACGATAAAACAGGTCTATCAATTCCATGCGGTCATGCTGGACAATCCCGTCAAAACAAATCATCCGGCTGGTAAATTTCTGCGCTATCCTATGAAGCAAAGAATCCAGCCCGTTTTTCATCTTTGCCGAAATCAAGACCGAATCATGAAAATCCTGCGAAAGCTTGTTAAGCCATATACTATCATCTACCAGGTCGGTCTTGTTAAGAGCAATGATGACCGGCTTTTTATTGGAGTCAAGCTCCCTTAATACCTCAATTACTGACTGATAGTGGTCGTAAACCTTATGGTGGCTTACGTCCAGGACATGTATCAATAGATCCGCTTCGGTTACCTCCTCTAACGTCGCCCTGAATGCCTCGATAAGATGATGAGGGAGCTCATGCAGGAACCCTACGGTATCTGAGATTACAACATGCTCGCCGTTACCCAAAACCAGGCTGCGCGATAAGGGGTCGAGAGTAGTAAAGAGAGTATCGGCAGTAACCTGGCCTGCGCTGGTAAGGGCGTTTAAGAGCGTGGATTTACCGGCATTGGTATAACCTACCAATACCACCGAAGGCACGGAGTTGCTCTGCCTCTTCTTCCGTAATGTCTGGCGGTGTATCATTAAGTGCTTCAGGTCGTCATTGAGCTTGTCTATCTTCCTCCTGATAGAGCGGCGGTCAACCTCCAGTTTCTGCTCCCCCGGCCCGCGCGTTCCAATGCCTCCTCCCAGGCGCGAAAGTATAACGCCTTTGCCGGTCAAACGCGGCAGGAGGTATTTTAACTGCGCCAACTCTACCTGCATCCTCCCCTCAATGCTCTTGGCGCGGCGGGCAAAGATATCAAGAATAAGCTGCGTGCGGTCAATGGTCTTACGGGATATAATCTCTTCAAGGTTGCGCTGCTGCACCCCGGAAAGGTCATGGCTAAAAATTACCGTATCAACGCCTTTCTCCTCGCAAAACAAGGCTATCTCCTGGCATTTTCCCCTGCCGATTAGAAGGTCAGGCGTAGGCGCCCTACAGACATAGGTAATGTTATCAACGATCTCAACCCCGCATGCCCCTACAAGCTCCTCTAGCTCCATGGCAATATCATCCAGCCGCCAGCCCTTATTTACGGGATCCATCTTTATGCTTACCAGGAGTGCACGCTCCACTATTTAATCTCCTTTAATATGCGCCGGGCAACATCGCAGGCCCGCTCGCTGCCCTTTATCTTAATCCACCTGATGCGCCTGTCTTTTCGAAACCAAGTCAATTGCCTCTTGGCATAACGCCTGCTGTTGCGCTGCATCAGGCGCTTGGCTTCCTCCAGATCATAGAGGCCATCAAGATATCCTTTTATCTCCTTTAATCCTATTGCTACCCCGGCGGTACGGCTTAATTTTAAAGCCAGGAGTTTCTTGGCTTCCTTCAACGCGCCGTTTTTAAACATATCCTCTACCCGCCTGTCAATCCTACGATAAAGCTCATCCCGCGGCATATCAAGGCAGAAAATCCTGATATCATATTCTTTATCCAGGCCCCTCCTCTGTTTCTGCAATTCCGAGATAGGCTTACCGGTAGCCTCAAAAATCTCGAGTGCCCGCACCAGCCTGCGCGTATCATTAGGGTGGATACGCGCGGCTGCTTCAGGGTCAATCTTTTTAAGGCGGTTATATAGATAAAGGCTGCCTTTTATTTCTGCCTGCCGGTAGAGTCCCTTGCGCAAAGAGATCTTTGGCGGCTTTAGCTTAAATATACCGTCAACCAGTACCGAAAGGTAGAGTCCCGTGCCTCCTGCAAAAAGCGGCGTTTTGCCATTTTTAAAAATTGTCTTTATTGCGGCAAGCGCATCGCGGCGGTATTCTGAAACATCATACCCCTCTGAAGGAGCCAGGAATCCGATAAGATGGTGGGGTATCTGCCTTCTTAACGCGAGGGAAGGCTTGGAGGTAAGGATGTCCATCCCGCGATAGACCTGCATGGAATCGCAGGAGATAATTTCGGCGCCCAGCTGCCTGGCCAGGCAAACAGCTGCCGCGCTCTTGCCGCTGGCAGTAGGGCCTACCAGAAAAATAATTTTTTTTAAGGGCATACCTTCGTGGGATATCCTTCGCCGGAAAGTTTATCTTCCAGTTTCAATGCCTCTTGGCGACTCTGAAGCTTACCTACCTTAACGCGGTATATGGTTTTATTATCAAGCGACGAGGCCTCAAGGTACGCGGGATAACCCTTTTGCTTAAGCCTGCTGACGAGATTGCTGGCGTTGGCCTTGCTTAAAAATGAACCGGTCTGTACGCAATAATAAAACTCTCCCGAGAGAGGGAAATCGCAGGAAAGCGCTGATGGCTTATGCAGCGGGAATTCCTGCTTCAACTTCTCCTCGTAATCGCTGGCAAGGGCAATATCTCCGCTCTTGGCAGCGCATTGCGCTAATCTTGAATAGGCGAGGGCCTTGAATTTACCATGCGGATAATCCGATACTATCCTGCGATAATTTTCCATGGCCAGGCGATAATCGCCTTTCAGGAAATAAGAATCCCCTGCCCCTACCATGGCAGCCTCCTTGAAGCTGCTTTTATTGAATTCCTTAATGATGATTTCAAAAATATCCGAGGCGCGCAGGTAGTTGCCGTCTTTTAGATAACTTAAGCCCAAAAGATAATATAATTCGTCTGCGCCGTAGCCGCGCCCGCTGACGGCTATGAGCCTTTCGCCTTCGGAAATCGCGGATTTATAATCCCCGCTCATAAGATAAACCTTCATCTTATCCAGGTTAATGGCGTATGCATCCGAAATGAATAGCGCAAAGATAATGACTGCCAGGCAAAGCGTTTTTTTCATATCTTCCTGCTTTTCTTGCGGGAGATATCTTTCTGTAATTCTAAAACCAAGCGGTGCCTCCTCTCCTTTTCTTGCTGGGCTACGTTATCTTCAAACTCCAATGCCTTTGTATGCGGGCGCGGGGAATACTTAAAGATGTAGGCGGAGTCAAAACCAACCTCTTTTACCAGATTATAGGTATCCTTAAAATCCTTATCGGTCTCCCCGGGGAAGCCCACAATGATATCGGTAGTAAGAGTCCCCTTTGTTACTATCTTACGATAATTATCCACTAAATCCAAATAAAAAAATCTGCTGTAGCCGCGGTTCATCAGAGAAAGGATACGGTCTGAACCGGACTGCACCGGAAGATGCAGGCATTTCTTGAGCTTATCCAGCCCGGCAATAGCCTCAAACAAACGCGGAGTAGCATCGCGGGGGTGGGAGGTCACAAAGCTAAATTCCTTAAGCCCTTTGAGGCGGTTAACTTCTTCCAAGAGCCCGATAAACCCCACATTATCGTCACAATAAGAATTCACATTCTGACCCAGCAGCGTTATGAGCTTTACGCCGGAATCAAGCATTTCCCTTATCTCTCGCAGGATATCCACGTGCCTCCTGTGACGCAGGCTACCCCGGGCATACGGCACAACGCAATAAGAACAGAAATTAGAACAACCCTCCGATATCACTACGAAGGAATGCTCTTTATCCTGGCGCAAGGCAGTATGATAGATTTCTTCCGGCCTCGAAGCCGAATCCGTTTCCCAAATCTTCACTTCAAAGAGCCTGCCTGCTGCCGGCGTCTTTTTATTCTCCAATAACCTCTTAACGATCGCGGGAATCCGGTGAATATCCGAAGGTCCGGCCGCAAAATCCACTTCCGGAGCGCACGTAAACACTCCCTCCTTGTGCGTCTGCGCCATGCACCCTATAATCCCGATAATAGGCCTTCGGTTCCTGCCGCCGGCTTTGGCAATACGGCCTACCTCACTCCAGACCTTATCCTCGGCATGCTGCCTGACCGAACAGGTATTGAATATCACGATGTCTGCGTCTGAAGCCTCATCAACCAGCCGATAGCCCTCCTTATGAAGGAGCCCGGAGATCACCTCCGAATCCCGCACATTCATCTGACATCCGAAAGTCCTAACATAAACTTTAGACATAATAGATCCATCCAAGTCGATTACCGTCTTGCATCATATTAACACTTAGGCCGCCATAATGTCAAACCAGACGGAGGACTTGCCTCCTGCAATCATCCGCGCACTGCCAATTTTGCGGCCCTGGCAATTTCCCGCGCTGAATCTTTTGCTTTGGAAACAATGCCCAGTTTCCCGTATGGGCATGCTTCCTTAAAACGGAAGAGTTCGTTTCCGCAGAACCGACACGGGCCGGCGGTCCTTACAAGGTGTCCGGTCCGCTCATCCAGCCTGATCCTTCCCGCTTCATATTCCTGCAGGATTATCCTCGCTATCAGGTCAACGGGGTCCATATAAATGGGGGTCAGCATCTTCACTGCACCGGCAGTTAAGGTATCCGCCCAGGGCTTTTTAGAGGGATCAAGCACCAGGATAACCCCTCCAAAAACCTCTCTCTTGCGGGATTCAACCAGCTTTACATCAGCCGGGAATTTAGCGCTGAATTCCTCCCACTGTTTAGCGGCCATCCTGCACCCGGCGAGAAAATTATCCCCGTAAGAGAAATGCGGCGAGAAGACAAGCCTGGATTTAAAAGAATGCCTCCCTTTGCCGACACTAAGCCAATAAGGGGTTTTCAGGGCTTTCTTAAGCAATTGCAGCGTATCTTCGGAAGAGTCTATGGCAGGAACCACCTTGCCGTTAAAAACCCGCAGGAACATATTCAGCGCGGCGTTTCCCGCAAAAATAATTATTGCCGGACGGGTCTGAATCAGCTGCTGGGCAAGATACAGCCTCTTCTTGACGCATTCTTCTACGATATCATCACATACGCTATCCGGGAAATAAGCATTCCATCCCGGGCTTGCGCACGGCACCATATCCGCCTGACAGGCATCTTCCCCAATCTGGAACTTAGAATCCGCCAGCGGTTTCCCGGCGAGCTGTTTAAACCTCTCCAGGAAAGCATTGAATTGCCTGTAATAGCCTACCGGCTCCTGGATTACCTCTGCCGCGGCGTCATCAGGCAATTCTACGAGCCCGGCAAGGACATCGCCTTTTGCAAAATTCCTGTTTGCTTCGTTGGCATCGTAGAAGACATTATAACTCATGGGAACGCGCAAAGTGCGGCTCCCCGATTTAGCATATTTAAGGTTTATGGTAATGTTATCCGTACCGCGCGAGATGCTCACAATATAACCTTTAGCGGCGGTTTTGACTGCCGTGCCGAGCACAACGTATTTCTTGACGAAAGCGACGTCAAAACGTTCCTGGTTCACGGTGCGATAACGGAAATAATGGGCGTATTTTTCTATGTCGTCGAAATAGGGATAACACCACGTTGCCCCGTTAACACTGATCTGATATGCGGTCAGGTTCGGATTTATCCCTATGCTCATTATGGGAGCTTTGCGGCAGCCGCTCATCAATTCCGGGATGTTATAGCGCTTTCCGGCGCATTTGCCTTTTATAGAACGCGATCCGCCTTCCTTCACTATGTCAATCGGCAGCTCCCCGGTCGTATAGGCGGGATAAGGACCGTAATGAAGGTTGAACCACTGGCATGGGCTGTTCTTATCATAAGTCGTCCTTAATCCCCTGCAGGTCATTACCTTCCAGGCCAGCTGGACTTCAGCAGATAACCGGACATCTTTACGCATACCCGCCTCCTTTGATTTTCGTTGAGATAAAACAAAGGGTTGATATCCTACGTGTTGCGCCTCTTACTTTATTTTTCCGCGATAACCAGCATTTCAAAATCTTCCGGGCTTAATTTATCTTTCCTTGAATAAACCCCGAGCTTGGCTCCAAAGATCTCTATCTTCTTATACCCAAGCGAATGGAGCAGCCAGGTGATTTCGCTTGGAACGTAACATCGCTCATTGCATTCCAATACTTTTCTATTTCCCGCGTCATCTTCAAATTCAACGCGGTTATAATCGCGGAAGGTCATCAGGTCAAAGGAGATGCTTTTACAAACCGATCCGCCTTCTTTACCCGCCGACTCATAAAATTCCTTTACCGAGTGGAGCAGCGGAAATAACCCGTTTAATGCGGTGAATATAAACTTCCCGTTATTTTTTAATGACTTGGTTGCACTCTTGAGTATTTCAAAATTCATTTCATCCGTTTCCATCAATGAAAAACCGCCCTCGCAGAGCATGATTGCCAGGTCGAAATCGCCTTTAAAAGGAAGGTTTCTTGCGTCATGCCTCCGGAAGTCAACCTCCACTCCCTGCTCTTTCGCTTTTTCTCCCGCCCTCTTAAGCTGTGACTCGGATAAATCGATTCCCGTTACCTGGTACCCTCTTTTTGCCAGTTCAATAGCGTGGCGGCCGGTACCGCAGCCGATATCTAGAATCTTTATCGACTTATCGCGGTTTATCTCCTGCTCAATAGAATCACATTCCCCGGATGTCCCGTGGACATAGCGCTCTTGATCGTATTTATGCGCATAATTCTCAAATAACGACTCGTACCACTGTTTCATTTTCGATGTCTCCTTTATCTTAATTTAATCATTACAAATTATTTGCCCGCTTTATCGTCCCCAGAATCATCTCTAGATATTTATACCAACGGCCAGCCAAAGGTCGTAAAAAAATTTTTTTAGCTCTTTTATTGAATCATGGCTTCTTGGTTATAATTACCCCGAAGACCTCATGCTGCGGCAGCCTCTTTACGGCAACGCCTCTAAATCCTGCCTAGCCGCACTTAAGGCTATCCCCTTCTTCTCTCTGCTAAAAGCACGATATTCCTTAAATCTTCCTTGCCTCCTGCCGACAGCCACTTTTTGTCAAACTCCGGCTGCTGGGTAATCTGGGCAATGGCGGCCAGGGATTTTAAATGCAGGTTGCGTTCGTCAAAAGACCCCGCAAGGATAAAGGCGATATGCGCAACATTATCTCCGGGAAAGATAATACCGGCTTTCGCCCTTACCAGGACTATTTTAAAGACCCCCTTGCCCTCCACGATGATATGGGGGATCGCCAAGCCTTTCCTTAGAACGGTGCTGCTCTCGCGCTCTCTTTCCATAAACTTACTCAATAATTCCTGCGGCCCCATATTTAATTCCCGTGCCAAAACGGCTGAGGCCTCCCTGAAGAAATCTTCCGCCCCCAAAGGAACATCTATGTCCAGGATGGGGCTTGTCTCGATTAATTTATGAAACTTGTCCTCTATAACCTCGTCGCGCTGGATAACGATATCCTTCAATTCGGTAAGGAGGCTTTCCGAAGCAAGCCCTTTATCACCGGCGACCAGTTTTTCCAACGCGTATATAAGGGCGGAGTCCTGCGTTGCTCTTTTCTGTGCATAAGCCTTATACCAGGCGACCCCCAGGAAGAGAAATAGGCCGGTTAGAAAAAGAATGAACGACCCCATCTCAATAAGAAGAAATGCCCCTCCCAGGATTCCGAAAATCTGCATATAGGGGTATAACGGAGACCGGAATTTCGGCCTGTAACTCAAAATCCTGCTTTCTCTGAATAAAATCAGGGTCAGATTGGCGAAAATATAAAGCAGGATTAATACGCTTGAGGCGACCTTCACCAGTAATTCCAGCTTCAAAAACAGGATGACCGCAATCATAAAAGAGCCCGTGGCAAGGATGGAAAAATGCGGGGTCTTAAACCTAAGACTTATCTTCTGAAAGACCGGCGGCAGAAGTTTATCCCTGCTCATCCCCAGCGGGTAACGCGAAGCAGTCATTATCGCCGCGTTTGCGGTTGAAATAAAAGCTAAAAATGCTCCGATACTTATAACTATCTTAAGCAGCCCCCCTCCGAAGACTGCAGCGCCGTCTGAAATCGGGGTAAGGGTATACTTAAGGCCTTCCGCAGGCATAACCCCTATGGTTACGTATATGATAAATGCGTATAATACGGATGTAACCAGGAGAGAAAAAATCATTCCCAGCGGTAAGTTTTTACCGGGGTTCTTTATCTCCTCCGATAACGCCGCTACCTTGGATAAGCCGCCGTAGGAAATAAACACAAAACTCGCCGTGGAAAAAATCGGAGCCAGGCCTTCGGAAAAGAAAGGAGAAAGATTCATGGGGTTAACGGTCTTAACCCCCCAGATAATATAGATAAACAGGACACCCAAAAGCCCTAATACTAAAAAAACCTGCAGTTTTCCGGCCTCCTTGGCTCCTATCAGGTTCAAAAAAATAAAAATCAGGCAACAGGCTAATGCGATCATATTTAAAGGGAGCCGTGTTATCAGCGTCAAATAAGCTCCCATCCCTAAAAGCGCGAAAGCCCCCTTTAAGCTTAAAGAGAACCAGGTACTAAAACCCGCCACGGTTCCGAAAAGAGGGCCAAAGCCTCTCATGATATAAAAATAATCCCCTCCTGCGCGAGGCATGGCAGTAGACAATTCAGCCATGCTCAGAAGCGTCGGTATGCACAAAATACCCGCTATTATATATGAAAGGATGACCGCCGGACCTGCCATGCCGAAGGCCAGACCCGGAAGGATAAACAGCCCGGAGCTAATCATTGCGCCGGTTGCCACGCAGAAAATATCCAGGAGGCTAAGTTCTTTTTTTAAGCTTCTCTCCATTAAAACATCCCTTTCTCATTAACGCCCCTCCCTTTTTGATAGGGGCATCGCTTTTGGGTATCCGGGATTTAAAATATGGCGCGCTCAATAAGTTTCTACAACCTCAACCTGCGCAACCTTAAAGAATTACCTACCACCGATACCGAGCTAAAACTCATTGCTGCTCCTGCAATCATGGGGCTTAGGAATAGCCCCACAAAAGGATAAAGCGCCCCGGCAGCGATGGGGATCCCTAAGGCGTTATAAACAAAAGCGAAAAACAGGTTCTGGCGGATATTTCTCATAACCCCGCGGCTAAGGCGCAGCGTCTTAAGGATGCCGCTTAAGTCTCCTTTTACCAAAATAATACCGGCACTCTCAATGGCTATGTCCGTGCCTGTGCCCATTGCAACGCCCACCTCCGCCTCTGCCAAGGCAAGGGCATCATTAATACCGTCACCGGCAAACATAACCTTTGCTCCTTCGCGCTTCAATCTTTTTACTATCTCCGACTTGTCTTTCGGCTTAAGCCCCGCATACACCTCCGAAATACCAAGCGTCCTGGCAATGGCCCCTGCGGTTTTGACGTTATCTCCGGTAAGCATGGCTATCTTAAGCCCCATCGCACGCAAAAGACGGATGGCCTGCGGGGTCGTCTCTTTTATGGAATCGGATATGCCCAGGATTCCCGCAACGCGCTTCTCAAAAGCCACCCAGATAACTGTCTGGGCATTATCCTGCCATGCGGCTGCCTTGTTTCTTAGGTCCTCGGGAAGGATTACCCCCGCATCCTCAATAAACATCTGCTTACCAAGCAAAAATACCTTCCCCTTTATTTTACCTTTTACGCCTTCTCCTGTCACGGACTGAAAATCATCAAGGGGTCCGGGCGTAGCTCCTTTTGCTTTTGCATATTCAACCACGGCACGCGCTAAGGGGTGCTCGCTGTTAGCTTCGATAGAGGCTGCCATATTTAAGAATTCCTGCTCTCGCCACCCATCTACCGCCATAACTGCAGTGACCCGCGGCTTCCCCTCTGTCAGCGTGCCGGTCTTATCTGTAAGGATATGGGTAATCTTTTCGCTCTTCTGGAGCGCCTCGGCATTTTTAACGAGGATGCCGGAGCGAGCGCCTCTACCAATGCCTACCATCACCGAAACCGGAGTTGCCAGGCCTAAGGCGCACGGACAGGCAATAATCAAAACCGAGATAGCGCTTACCAAGGCATGCGCTAAAGCCGATGCCGGCCCCAGGATATACCAGATAAAAAAAGCAGCCACCGCTACCGTCAATACCAAAGGGACAAAATAACCGGAGACCTTATCGGCAATGCCCTGTATAGGGGCGCGACTGCGTTGCGCCTCAGCTACCATGCTCACAATCCGGGAGAGAAGCGTTTCGAAGCCAATCTTCTCTGTGCGCATCAAAAAAGTCCCTGTCTGATTAACGGTAGCCCCGATAACCGGATCGCCTTCTTTTTTCATAACCGGGACCGGCTCTCCGGAAAGCATCGATTCGTCAACAAAGCTGACCCCCTCGACAATAACGCCATCCAGAGGGATTTTCTCTCCGGGCCGCACGCGCAAAAGCTCGCCTTTCTGAATGCCTTCAATAGAAACGTCTTCTTCTCTGCCGTTAGTTATACGGTGCGCCTCCTTGGCTGCAAGGCTAAGCAGTGCCTTTATTGCCTGCCCCGTCTTCCGACGCGCCCTGGCCTCCAATAATTGCCCGAAAAGCACCAGCACCGTAATAACCGCTGCTGATTCAAAATACAAGGCAGGTCCGCCAGCCCCTCTCATGGACTGAGGGAATATCCCGGGCAGGAGAATCGCTGCCGCGCTATAACCGTAGGCAGCGCCCACTCCCATTGCAATAAGACTGAACATATTCAGGCTCTTATTTAAAAGCGACCTCCAGGCCTTAACGAAAAATATGCTGCCGGACCATAACACAACGGGTGTTGTGAATAAAAACTGTGCCCAGCCTGAGGCCCAGTAGGGAATAAGCTCCTCTACATTCAATCCCGGAAGCATCTGAGCGAGCGCAAGCAAAAAAACGGGAACCGTCAATAGCAGGCCGACTAAAAATTTGCGCCGTAAAATCACTGCCTCTGCGTTTTCCTCTCCTGAATCAGCGGGGATGCCTTTTGGCTCAAGCGGCATACCGCATTTCGGGCAGTCTCCCGGGTTATTGCGTTCGACTTGCGGATGCATCGGACAAACATAAATGCGCCCCTTTCCCGAAGGGCCCCCATGGGCAATGCCGCCCCCGGATTCTCTCTTGAGGAATTTTTCCATGCAATGGCTGCTGCAGAAAAAATACACCCTCCCGCCTTTCTCCAGTTTCAGGGCCTCGTCCTCCTTTACTTCCATTGCACAAACAGGGTCTCTTGGCATATCAGCTCCTGCCCATCAAACCGCGGCGTCTATAGCTTGGCCGACAGGCAATAACTCGCAGTAATAAAAACGGCTGTCTCTTAAGATGACATCTTTCTTCTGGCATCCTATGCTATTCTTAAATATCGGGCCGTCATATACGAAGGTATGGAATTCGCCGTTCTCCCCGCAGGGGTCAACTCCCCGGGGGAGCTCAGAGAGAAACCTGCCGTCAAATTCCCTCCCTGCAAAATCCTGACTCAGAAAATTTGAGTCAACGCAAGTGGTAATCGCCTTAAAACCCAAATCTATAAAATCATGGGCGAGCAGGCCGGTGTCTCTCTTCCAAATCGGGAATACCGCCTTCATCATACCTGCAAGCTTCTCCTGGCGGTATTTTCTTAAGTCCTCCAGAAAAATATCCCCGAAGGCAACCGTAGATACGCCCCGTTTCTTGTAATAACCCAGCTTATCGCGCATCTTAACCTCATATTCCTCGCTCGAGAAATCCTTTGTAATGTTGACCTGTTCCAAAGGCAACCCCAAGGCGTCGGCCTGCCGCTCGAGAAGGACGCTCCTTACGCCGTGGATACTGACCCTTTTGTAATCCTGCGTCATCGTGGTAAGCAGGGCAGATATTTCCAGGTTTTTATTTTTTTTCAATTCATAGAGAGCCATGGAGCTGTCCTTGCCGCCGCTCCAGGCAAAAATTACCTTTTCTCTCATAGTGCTATTGCCTTACGCCGCCTCTTTTTCTTTACGGAAGCCCTCCGGGGTGCTCAATTAGCATCCCTCATCAGATAAAACGGCACTGCCCCGGAAGGGGTGCGATAAACCTTATCCAATTCAATGGCGCTGTTCTTCCTGTAGAATTCCTTCTCGTCAAAAACCCCTCCTTTTTTAAGAACAAGAATTACCGGGATGATAGTCTTCTTAACAAGGCTGAATCCTACTAAGTTGATATGGTAGCTGCCGGAAATGTAATGCCAGATGTCCGTGGGGATGCTATAAATATAATAATAGGGGTAGACGATAAGGTATTGCACATTGAATTTTCTCTCGTTCTCTTTTAGTTCCTCAAGCGAACCGCACCAGCCGCATCTGCGCTCGGCGTATACGCAGGGAGCGTACCCCTGGGCAAAGGTATAAATAAATAGGCGGTCGTCTTTGGAGGTTAAGCTGCCTAATATCCTGCCTACCTCGTCGGTACCGGCATAGATTACGTCAAAATGACTGTCGATATTGGCTTTCAACTCCGGGCGCGAAATCAAAAGCAACGCCGCGAAAACGGCTGCCCCTATATAGTGCTCCTTGAAAGGGCGCCTCAGGAATTTTACGATGTAACGGCTTAGCTGCCGCATAAAATATACAATCACAAAAGAGACAAAACCCAAAAACGGCAACTGATAATAGCTGTGCTGGTTGAGGTAGTCTGAAAAAAACGCAAAATACGCAATCAGCACCAAAAACCATGCCCGCAGATACCCGGCAAATAAACTGCGGTCTTTTTTATAGCCTATCCAGAGGCTTAAGGTCCCGGCCGCAAACAATAAGATGTAGAGAGAGGTGAAATTTTCGTTTTTCGCATAATGCCAAAGAATAGAAGCATAGCTACGCCAGTATGACGCCGAAAATGCCCTCCAGGGCTCCACCCTCCCTTTCCAGGAAGCGGAAAACGACAGCTGGGATATCAGGAGCAAATATCCGAGCAATAACAAAAGGGGCAAGGCCAGAATAAGCGCTTCCCTTACTGCGTACCTTGCTCTTTTTTCACGCAGGTATTTGGGATAAGGAAAAATCAATGCCAGCGGGGCGAACCCCGTCAAAAAAGAAATCTTATAAGCGGCGGTCATTAAAACACAGCAGGACGCTGCGACTAAGTGCCTGCGTTTAAAACCGTCCATAAATCTGATGAGAAAGAGATTGCCTAAGCTCATAAATAAAAATGCGCCGCTCTCGGGCTGAAGGTTCCTGGAACAATATACCCCCAACGGCAGTATGCCCACCAGGACAGCGACCATTAAAGCGTAAATTCTTTCTTTCAGGAAAAAGACTGCCAGCCGGTAAATTACGACGACCGACAAAAGCATCAGGATGATGTTTAGCAGGCGCGGGAACCAGAGATTATCCCCGAAAAGCCTGTATCCGAGGAGGACCTGATAGGCTACAAATGGTATCTGGGGGTAAAGCCCGAAATCCTTCTTGCCGCTGAAGGCATTATAGAAATATACATCCCTGGATACAAAATCTCCGCTGGCCGCCATATTTTTTGCCATGCTTATATATTCATTCTCTTTCATGTTATGGTAACCGATGGCGGGGAAATCAAGATGGGGCACCCTCAACAGGAAAGCCGCGACGAGAACAAAAAATAAAATATAGCGTTCTTTATTATGCATTGCCGGTGCTGGGCTTTAAATAATAAATAACCCCGCACGGCTCTACGTGGTGCGGGGTTATTTGGTCCTCTTCAACTGACGGCACTACTTTTATTTTTTAGACTTGAATTTATCTATCAACTCCGAAACGTATTTTGCTGCAATCTCCTTGCACCCTAAACCGAATGCCAATGCCACAGCCAGGCCTATGCTGGCCAGGATAATGTTCATTGCCGAAATCAGCACCGCCCCTACCCTTAGTTCGTCAAGGACGATGATGACGGTAAAGATGACTACCACCGCCTGAATCAGTTTGCCTAACATCTCCGCCTGGCTCAAGCCGGCGTTGACTGCTGCGGTGCGCGCTACCGAAGCTACGAAGGTAGCGACGAAGATACCGACAATAAGGATAATCATGGCGCCTATCACGTTAGGCACATAAAACAGCAGCCTGTCCAAGAGGCCTGAGACGCCGGTGAGTTCCAGGACGTTCAGCGAAGAAATAAGCACCCCCAGCAGGAATATCCAGTAGATTACTACCCCGATAATCTCGGAAAGGGTGTACTTTATCCCCCCTTTAGACAGAAAATCGGAAATCTTCAACTGCTCAGCAATAGAATCAAGCTTTAACACCTTAAGCACCTTTACTACCGCTGCCTTTATCAATTTTGCCACCAGCCAACCGATGACAAAAATAACTATCGCAGCTATGAGTTTCAGGAAAAAATCCCAACTCCGCAGCAACAGGTCCTTCTGAGGCATAAACAAGTCCATTGCTCCACCTCCTTTTTAGGGGTTAAGGACTATTTCTCTAACTCTATCATGATTAGAGGGTTATGTCAAGAATAATAAATCTGTTCTAAAAATCCATGGTCATGCCGTCATAGGCAGCCAGGACCTCAATCCCCAGCCTTTTCGATAATGCCTCTGCCTGAATATGAGGCTTAGCAGCCAGCATCGTCATCCCGAAATGCGTAAGGATTGCCTTTTTGGGGCGCATCTGCCCTATAAGGTTTTCGGCATCTACGAGGCTCAAGTGATCGATATCCGTCCGGGGCTTAAAAAATACCACGGAGATTATCAGGATATCGCTTTTATAAAAATCCGCCAATTCGGGAAAATAGCGGGTGTCCGTAAGCAGAGAAACTGCGGTCTTATTAATCCTGAATTTCAACCCGTATGTCTCGCTGGGATGGATATGCCGCATCGAGGTCTGAAAAGAAAAATCTCCCACCGTATAACTCCCCAGCGCCTTCAATACCTCTATCTTTTGCGGAAACCCCATCGCGTATCTGAGTATCGCGGGGTCATCCTCTATGGCATCCGCCGGGCAAAACACCGTCCCCCTCTTCTTAAATCCCCCCTCGGTCATGGCCTCAATCATCACATTAATGTCTCCGGCGTGGTCAAGGTGGCGATGAGTCAGGATAACGGCGTCTAATTGCGAGGGGTCAATCCTCGGCCTGCTCATGGCACAGCGGACTATGCTACCCGGCCCGGGGTCTATCAGGATATTGCGCCCTGCCGCTGATATCCAGAGCCCTCCGGAGGCGCGCAGCTGCCTGATCATCACAAAACGCGCCCCGGCAGTCCCCAGAAACTTTAAGTAGCCTGCCGGCCCGGCGTGCCTATTTTCTTTTGGCTTTACTCTTTTAACCATAACCCCCTCAACTCTTCATTGATGAAGGAAAGCTCTTCGGTGCTCAGCTCGGGCTTGGCTAATTCCTCCCTTGAGCCGATGCGGATGCGGCGGGGAGTAATAAAATCCTCCACCTTCAAAACCTTGACCCCTTTAGAACGCACGAAAAATCTTATCTCCCTGTCATCAGAGACTACTATCAGGTTGCGCGGGTCTTGGGACTCCTCTACCATCCCCTTGATCCTCTCGTCCGCATTTTCCTCTCCCGAATAGACTATCTCCGCCGACGGCAGCAAAGCAGAATGCCGGCCCGCCGGAGCAAAACCGTCCAGCACCACCGTAACCCTGTTTTTTGCGCTGCCGCATAGCCTGTTGTTTCTAATATATTTAAGAAGTGCCTGGTGGGGCATGGTCTTGCCGGTAATGTTAACCGGAAACGACCGGTGACGAATGACGTTGTATCCGTCTATGATGAACCGTAAGGACATAGATAATTCCTCCGATGGCGGCGTGGATTACCAGAAATCCAAAACCGAGGAGCGAAACGGCAATGCTGAGCCCTTCCGGCACTCCTGCCTGCCTGAAATAAAAAACAAACATGTTTTCTCTCAGGCCCAGCCCTCCGATGGCAATCGGTAAAAGCGTAATCGTGCCGATGATGGGGATAAAAACCAAAAAATAAATGATGCTCACCTTGACCCCCAGCGACAACGCTACGAAATAACTGGATAACGGATAAACGGCCTGGATAAGCGCGGAGAGCATTACGTTTTTAAACAACACCCGCTTGCGATTCCTGAAATAATGAAGCTCCTGATGCAGGTTCTTCAAAGACTCGCGGATCCTGCCGGCACGCTGGGAATGCAACATGAAATTAATCTTGGAGAATAAAAACCTATTGAATAGAACCAGGAGTATTACGGCCAATAGCAGCGCGATGACGGCAATAGACCATAGCACTACCGGGCTGTTGCAGACAAGCTTCCATCCCCACAATAACCATAATAGGATCACTATTACCATCCCGACGTATCCGCTTAGCCTGTCCAGAAGCACCGTTGCAATAACCTCTTTTGGCCTGCGGGTATGCGCCGAGAGGTCGATGCTGCGCACTACATCCCCTCCCACCGTAGAGGGCAGAAGGGAATTAAAGAAAATCCCCCCCGAAAAGGAAGAGATTATTTTCTTTAATGGGGGGCGGATGCCGCTGGCGTCCAGCAGCATCTTCCAGCGGTAAAAACAGAGGATATAATTTAAGAACCCTATCGTAAAGGAAACGGCAAGCAGGGGTTTGTTGGCGCGCATGATATTATCCAAGAGCGCCGGGGCATCTATCTTCTGGGACCTAAAAAGCAGCAATAATAAAACGGCACTTATTGCCAGCCGTATTAACAGCGATGCGACTTTCTTAAGAAATGCCATTTAGATGGTCTGGGGGTCTTTGCCGGTAAGGCGTTCATAGGCCTCAAGGTATTTCCGGCTGGTGTTAGCTATGATATCGTCCGGCAGATTTGGCGCTGGCGGGGTCTTGTTCCAATCGAGTCCTGCAAGATAATCGCGCACGAACTGCTTGTCAAAACTCGGCTGCGGCATGCCGGGACGGTATTGGTCCAGCGGCCAGAAACGCGAAGAGTCCGGAGTAAGCAATTCATCGATAACTATAGGCGTTGCCTGGTGTATGCCGAATTCAAACTTGGTATCGGCGATGATTATGCCTCTGGAACGGGCGTAATCGCTTGCCTTGCGGTAAATAGCGATGCTGATATCCCGTATCTTATGGGCGGTTTCCCTGCCGATTTTATCTTCAACGTAAACCATATTGACATTTATGTCATGTCCGGAATCGGCTTTGGTCGAGGGGGTAAATATTACCTCCGGGAGCTTAGCAGACTCTCTAAGGCCCGCCGGCAAATCAATGCCGCAGACTGACTGCGTCTGACGGTACTCTTTCCACCCTGAACCCGAAAGGTAACCGCGGACTACGCATTCTACGGGTATCGACTTGGTTTTTAAAACCAGCATGGAGCGCCCGGCAAGCTCGTCTTTATATTTATGCAGCTGTTGGGGGTATTCATTGACATCCGCGGTTACAAAATGGTTTGGCATAATGTCCTTCGTAAACGCAAACCAAAAAACAGAGATAGCCGTCAATACCTTGCCCTTATTGGGGATGCCGCAAGGCAATACTACGTCGAATGCCGAGACGCGGTCGCTGGAAACAATCAAAAGCTTATCTCCCAGGTCATAAACATCCCTGACCTTGCCTCTCTTGAATAGCTTCAAATCCTTAAAATCCGTAGAAAGCAAAACCTTATCGCTCATCTTGAGATTTTAGGCGTTTTATAAGCCCCTCGTATTCCTCCCACAATTCCCCGGGGAGGTCCCTGCCGAACTGCTTGAAGAATTTCCTGATACCCTTTAATTCCTCCTGCCAGGCAAGAGGGTCAACGCTAAGGAGCTCCTCCATTATGCGGGAATCAAGTTTAAGCCCTGTCATATCGATATCCGAGGCCTGCGGGACATAACCGATGGGGGTACGCACTGCCCCTACCGTATTATTACAACGGTCCAATACCCACTCCAATACCCTTAGGTTCTCCCGGTAACCGGGCCAAAGGAACCTGCCGTTTTTATCGCTGCGGAACCAATTCACGTGGAATATGCGGGGCTGCCTGTTCATGCGTTTCCCCATTGCCAGCCAATGCCTGAAATAATCACCCATATTATAACCGCAAAACGGAAGCATTGCCATTGGGTCGCGCCGCACCTCCCCAAGCTTGCCTACCTGCGCCGAGGTGCGCTCCGAGGCCATTGTCGCTCCGATAAACACCCCGTGCGCCCAGCCAAAACCCTCATATACCAGGGGGGCCACCTGCTGCCTGCGTCCGCCGAAGATAATCGCAGAGATAGGCACGCCGTGGTGGTGCTCCATCCTGAAAGAAGCTGAAGGACACTGGGAAATCGGAGTGGTAAAACGACTGTTAGGATGGGCGCCGAGGATAGGCTTTCCGTTATTATCCTTTATCCCGGGCCTCCAGGGCCTCCCCTGCCAGTCAATACCGCTTGCCGGGATTTCGCCGTCAGCCCCCTCCCACCAAACAGTACTATCGGGCTTCAAAAGCACGTTAGTATAAATGGTGTTTTTCTTGATGGTCTCTACCATTGCCGGGTTAGTATGGCTGTTGGTGCCGGGGGCTACCCCGAAGAATCCCGTCTCCGGATTTATCGCCCAGAGCGCACCGTCGGAATCAACGCGCATCCATGCGATATCATCCCCTAATGTCCAGATGCGGTAACCTTTGCGCTTCAGGCCTTCGGGAGGGACAAGCATGGCAAGGTTGGTTTTACCGCAGGAACTGGGGAATGCCGCAGCCACATACTGGATCTGGCCGTTAGGCCTCTCCACTCCCATAATAAGCATGTGTTCAGCAAGCCACCTTTCCTTGTGCGCGACAAAACTGGCGATGCGCAAAGAAAGGCATTTTTTGCCGAGTAATACGTTGCCCCCGTAACCAGAACCTACGCTCCAGATGGTATTATCCTCTGGAAAATGCAGGATAAGCCTCTTGTCTATATCAAGGTCGGCTTTGGAATGCAGGCATTTCGTAAAACTGGCGTTATTGTCAAGGTGCTCAAGTACGCAACGGCCTACCCGCGTCATAATCATCATATTCAGGACTACGTAACGCGAATCCGTCAACTCCACCCCCATTTTGGCAAAAGGCGAACCCACCGGCCCCATCGAAAAGGGTATCACATACATAACCCTCCCCTTCATGGCCCCCCTGAAATACCCCCGCGCCTTCTCATAAGCAACCCGGGGAGCCATCCAGTTATTGGTAGGCCCGGCATCGCGCTTCTTCTTGGTGCAGATGTAGGTGAGGTGTTCTGTGCGGGCGACGTCATTTACGGCGGTGCGATGCAGGTAACATCCCGGGAGCTTCTCCTGGTCAAGCTCAAGCAATTCCGAACTATAAACGCATTCATTCTCCAGTTGTCTTTTCTGATCCTCTGAGCCGTCAATCCAAATGATATCATCCGGCTGGCAGAGTTTTGCCATCTGCGCAATCCATTCTTCCAGTTTTTTATTACGCGTAACCGGGCAGTTCATATCTTTCATTTGCTCTTCAGCAGGTATCTATGCGCCGCGGATGCCGCCGTTGCTCCTTCCGCAGAGGCAGTAATAACCTGGTAAAGCTCCTTTTTGCAGCAATCGCCGCAGGCAAATACGCCTTCCCGGCGGGTCTTCGATTCTTGGTCTGTCATTATAAAACCGGCTTCATCGGTATGCAATAGTTTTTTTACAAAATCGGTGTTGGGCCTTATGCCTACGAATATGAATACGCCGTCACATTTGAAATCGCCTACCTTGGAGCCCTTGTTGTTTTTTACCGACAGCGACTCAACCTTGGCTCCCCCTGAAATTTTCTCAACTACGCTCTCAAGCAACAACTCTATCTTTTTTTCTCTCGCCACCTTCTCCTGCATGATGCGCGAAGCGCGCAACTCCCGGCGGCGGTGGATAAGCGTTACGCGGCGGCAATAACGCGCCAAAAACAACGCCTCTTCCAGCGCCCTATCGCCCCCTCCTACCACTGCAACTTCCTTATCCTTAAAAAGCGGCCCGTCGCAGGTAGCGCAATAAGATACGCCGCGGCCGGTAAATTGTTCCTCTCCGGGTATCCCCAGCCTCCTGGGAGAAGCTCCGCTTGCGACGATAACGCTCTTTGTCTCGTAGCTGCCGGCGGAAGTATTGATGACGTAGGAACCTCCTCCGGCTTCCAGGATATCCGTTGCCTCCCCTTCCCGTATCGGCACGCCGCTATTATCCAGCTGCTTCTTAAACCTTTCCATCAACTCCATGGTAGTAATTGGCTGCGGAAACCCCGGGAAATTCTCGATTGTCTCCGAAAGCACAATCTGTCCTCCGACGCCAAGTTTTTCCAAAATCAAGGAGTCTATCCGGTATCTGCCGGCGTATATCCCGGCGGTCAATCCTGCCGGGCCCGCCCCTATGATAATAAGCTCGTGCATAAAAGTTTTCCTCGCGAATCTCTCAGGCGCAGAATAATTATCTCTGGCTATCCTTCATGAATTTCTTCACGGAACGGTCGTAACTTTTCTCGGCAGAGGAACTAAAAAAACAGGCGGGGAGCTCATGCCTCCTGCGGTGGTAAGCGATACACTCGCAACAGATACCCTTTCTCGGACAGGGGTCATAACTACAATTACAATTTTCGAGATTCTGGCTCTGATTTTGGCAATTCTTCATTGCGGATGTTTTTACTTAACCCCTCTAACCGGCGGCGTATCTTAAGCCTTTCCAGTAACGATACGTAATCTACGATGAGCTTGCCGTCAAGATGGTCGATCTCATGCTGCAATACGCATGCAAGAAGATCCTTTGCCTCAACACATACAGGCTTGGCGTTTTCATCCAACGCCTCCAGCCGTACTGTCCTGGAGCGCTTCACCTTAATGCAGGCCCCCGGAACGCTCAGGCAACCCTCCTGTACGGCCTGACAGCCCTGCTTCATCACGATGCGGGGATTTATTAATTTATAAAGCCCGTTTCCGATATCCACCACTATCATGCGTTCGCCTATCCCCACCTGCGGAGCAGCCAGACCGATACCGGAGCTCTCATACATCAGTTGCGCCATCTGGCTCAGGGCCTTGCGGTGACGTTCGCTGACGCTCTTTATGGGCCTGGACCTGCGGCGCAATAAAGGATCCCCCAGAATCTTAATCTTTAAGCCGTCTTCTTTCATCGCATACTTAGATGATGCGGTTTTTGGAATTTACCTTTATTATCCTCGGCTTGATGCCGCGGGCATCTTTATCTTCAACCGCAACGTAGGAAACAATGATAACCTCGTCTGCGACTGCTGCCCCGCGCGCTGCCGCGCCGTTAAGGCAGACATCTCCTGAGCCGGGTTTACCTTTAATCACGTAAGTCTCAATCCTCGCGCCGGTATTAAGATTAAGCACCTCCACCTTCTCCCACTCCAGTATATCCGCCGCCTTAATAAGCTTGGCGTCAATGGTGATACTACCTTCATAATAAAGGTTGGCCCCGGTAACGCGGGCGCGGTGGATTTTTGATTTCAACATTGTCCTAAGCATATTCTCTCCTTACAACTTTTATGTTTTACGGATTATTGCGATAAGACCAGGACAATCTCCCGGCCGAACTCTCCGGCATAATCGGGGCCGGATGCCGTAATGACCCTGCCGTCCCTCTCCGTGCCCTTGCCGGTATAAATGGCCCCTGCAGCCTCAAGCTGTGAACCTTCGGAATGCCAGACCGTAGCGCGCTTTCCTTTAAGCACCCCCGAGTTGGCAAGCGTAACCGGAGCAATGCATATCGCGGCTATTACCTTTCCTTCCGCAGCGGCATCCCGTATCAATTTATGAACGGGCTGGTCATCCCAGTAACGGGAGGCCCCCCGGCCTCCCACAAAAACAATAGCGTCGAAATCCTCCGGCTTGATATTGCTGACAAGTATATCGGGCTTGACCTTGGCGCCCAATACCCCCCTGGCCTCGCCAAGAGAATTGGAAGCGACCTTAACCTCAAAACCGGCCTCCTTGAATATTTCCCTGGGCTCTAAAAACTCCTCATCGCGGAAATCGCTTTCGGAAATAACCATGGCTATCTTCTTCATGCCTGCCGCCTCCCCTCTTGCCTCATTCCTGCCGTAAGCAATACCGCCGGCTGCCAACATAAACAAGAGAACAACGATAACCCGCTTAAAGGGCTTTTCCATTAAGTCCGGCTTTTACGAGATGGTACGCCTGTTTAGCAATCATTAACTCTTCCTCGGTAGGGATAACGAGGATGCGCGGTTTCTTGCCGAGGTAAGAAAACAGCCCGCGGCAGACCTTATCCCTGACGCCCTTCTGATTCTCCCCTATTCCTGCCGTAAAAACCAGGGCATCGCAACCGGACATCACTGCGGTATAGGCCCCGATATATTTCTTCACCCGATATGCAAAAACCTCAATTGCCAGCTTTGAACGCCTGTCGCCGGACCTGGCGCGTTGCTCCAGGACGCGCATATCGTTACTCGCGCCCGATATGCCTTTTAGGCCGCTTAAACGGTTAAGGATATTATCAATCTCCAGGGCCCCCAGCTTCTGCCTATTCATAAGATAAGTAACTAACGCAGGATCAATATCCCCGCAGCGCGTGCCCATCACCAGCCCCTCCAGGGGAGTAAAGCCCATGCTGGTATCTACGGACCTCCCGCGGTCCACGGCGCTGATACTGCAGCCATTACCGAGATGACAGGTAATAAGTTTCAATTTATCAACGGGCCTTTTGAGAATCCTGGCGGCTTCATGGGAGACATATTCGTGGCTGGTGCCGTGAAAACCGTACTTGCGTATTCCAAAGCGTTCATAATAATTATAAGGGAGCCCGTAGATATAGGCGTAATCCGGAAGGCTTTGATGAAAAGCGGTATCAAATACCGCCACCTGCTCTATCCCGGGAAGCAACTTCTTGCAGGCGAGTATCCCGGCAAGATTGGCGGGGTTATGCAGGGGCGCCAGGCCTGAACATTGCCTGATTTTTTTGATTACGGCATTATCAACCAGGACCGGCTTTTTGAATTCTTCTCCGCCGTGCACTACGCGGTGACCGACCAGGTCAACGCCGTCAACCTTGGCGAGTATCAGTTTAAGCCCCTGGTAGTGGTCAGGGATGCGGACGCCATCCTCTCCGATATGCTCCAGTAAGCCCTTAACGAGAAGCCTGCGATGCGGCATCCGGAAGAGCTTATACTTGATCGAAGAACTGCCGCAATTTATAACAAGTATCTTCATAATCACTGTGCCCTGATAGAGGTAACTGCAACGCAGTCTACGATATCCTCGGCGGAACATCCGCGCGAGAGGTCGCTGCAGGGCCTATTTAAACCCAGGATAAGCGGGCCCAATGCCCGCGCCTTTGCCAGCCTCTCTACCAATTTATAAGCGATATTACCTGCCTCTAAATTGGGGAATATTAAAACATTGGCTTCTCCGCCTAACACGCTGTCGGGGTATTTGATGCGCGAAATTTCCGGCACAATCGCGGCATCCACCTGTAGTTCTCCGTCCACCATTAGTTCCGGAGACATCTCCTTTACTATAGCTATTGCCTGGCGCACCTTATCAATGCGCTCGCCCTGGGCAGACCCTTTAGTGGAATAACTTAACATTGCAACCCGGGGCGTGATATCAAGCACCTTTCTGGCTAATTCCGACGCGGCCACTGAAATAGCGGCAAGCTGCCGGGGATTAGGCTCAGGCACTATGCCGCAGTCGGCAAAAACGAAGGTCCCGTTTTCGCCGTAGGAACAATCGGGCACTGCCATTATAAAACAGCTGCAGGCAATCCCGAGGCGTTTTTCAACTCCCAGGCAATGTATCGTTGAACGGGCAACGTCCGGAGTAGTATGTGATGCACCGGCCACCACCCCGTCAGCCTTACCCTCTCTTACCATCATGGCGGAATAGTAAAGAGGATCCTCGAATAACTTAGCCGCAGCCTCCTCGGTTACCCCCTTGTATTTACGCAATTCGTAATATTGCCTGGCGTATCTGGCTTTATCATCGGGGTTAAGCATGTCCCTGGAAAGCAAGGCAATCTTGGCAATCCCTTCTTTCTCGATAATCCTGGCGGCCTCCCGCACGCGCTTATCTTCATATTCCGGCAGGATAATATTTTTAGGGTTTGACTTGGACTTCTGGCGTATCTTGCTGATAGTATCCATTGCTATATGCCTTTCAATATGGTATTCATGTCTACCTTTTCACGCACTAACCTGATTGCTTCGTTGATTTTATCGCTGTCCTTCGGCCTCATCTTCACATTAAGGTCATGGACGTAAGAGGCCACGGCATAGGTATCCTCCTTTGCCACTAATACCGGTATACCCGCCTTCGATAATGCATCCCTTAACGCCGCAGCCGGAAGCATGCCTCCGGTGAGGATTATGCCGGAGGCCTTCAAGGTCTTCTTCTCGGAGTCGCGGTAGGAGGAAAGCACGGTTTCAATGATATCTTCGCGGTCCCCCGGGGTAATGATAAAACTACCCTCAATTATATATTTTACCGCATCGCAGGGCTTCATCGCCCCCACCACTACCCCGGAAACATAATTGCCGAGGGCGTCCTTGCCGCTCATAAGTTCGTAATCGGAATCTTCCAGTATCTGCCTGACTGCCGGCCTTGCCAGTATGGGGCTGTAAGGCAATACCCCGAGCACCTTGATGCCCTTGCGCCTGAGCCCCTTGATAACCAAACTGCTGATTTTATCGAATTTAGACGGCAGGACCTTATTGATGATTACGCCTAATACCTTGACCCCCTCTTTGTCAAAAAGCGCCTTATTTAGAATAATTTCATCGATGGGCCTGCCTATGCCGCCGGAAGATATGATAATAGCCTTCGCCCCCAACAGGCGCGCCACATAGGCATTAGAATGGTCAAATACCGAACCCACGCCGGCGTGGCCGGTGCCTTCAATGATAACCAGATCCTGCCTTTTGGAAACGCGCCGATAGGCATCTTTAATCTGCTTGGAAATCGATTCCTTATCGGGCCGGCTGATGTATTTCTCGGTAAACCCCTTCTCTACCGCAATAGGGCTGGTATCCTTAAGCCCGCACTGGATACCGCATACCTCCTCAATCAACCAGGAGTCTTCGTCAATCTTGACGCCCTCCTCCTGCAGGTAGCGCTGGCCGATAGGCTTGATAAAAGCTACCCTCCGGAACCTGTCCTTGAAGTTGCGGATTAGCCCCAGGGACACGGTAGTCTTTCCGTCGTTCTGCTTGGTAGCAGCTACAAATACCTTCTTCATCTACAATGGACTTAAGGAAATGAGGCGCCTGAAAAATACTAAATAAAGGCCTCTTCGATCCTGCCCTTCAGGTCGGATTTGCTGAGGACTCCTACAACCTGGTCTACTACCTTGCCCCGGCTAAAAAACATAATGGTGGGAATGGACATTACTGCGTACTGGGTGGCGACGCCTGAATTCTCGTCAATATTAACCTTACCGACCTTTATCCTGCCCTGATATTCGCTGGTCAGCTCTTCCAGCACCGGCGCAATCATTTTGCATGGCCCGCACCAGGGAGCCCAAAAATCCACCAGCACCGGAAGCTCGGATTCTAAAACTTCTTTTTTAAAATTGCTGTCGTTTAGGTGTAGTAAGGACATTGATTTCAATAAAAAGGCTAAAAAAAATACGCAACGAATCTATAACTTATCATAAATATCCTGGATTTGCAAGCGATTTTAGATATAGAGCGGTTTCTTTAATAATAAAAGCAGGCAGCGGCCCAGAAAAATCCTGCCCTTGCCGTAACGGCCGAGAACCATGCGGATAAAACTATTGTAAACTACCAGCGCTTCGCTGGCATCATCATCACTGATGGCATGATTACTGTATTTTGCCTCTTCGAACAAATGTGTCAGGCTGGTATAAACATTATTTGTTAGTGAATAACGTTCTTCTACCGCAGTAGCGTAGGACAAGGGCGGTATCGTTTTTTCCGGCCGCGGTCCAAAAACCCCTAAGACGCCATGGGTATTTCTGTAAACCTCAACAATAAAACGGCGCTGGTCAAGAGCCATCCAGGACTTAATCTTTTTCTTCCTTTCTTCGGTCAAGGCATAAAAAACGGCAAATACTATTCCTAATAGAACTGCCGAGGCCAGGACAAGTTTAAATAGCAATACGGCTGCCCAAAATAAAGTCATGGTCACCTTTACCTCAACGCCGGAACTCCTAAGCGCAGCGTACTCGGCATACACCGAAGTGCTTCCTATCCTCAACCCGTAAATTTTACCTCTGGACACCCTGATTAAACGTTCATCCTCAACTTTCCAATCAACCGAAGAGGTGATGTCTTTATGCCCGCCGTTACTAAAAACGCCCTCGGCTTTTAAGGCGGCGCTGCCGTTAACAGGTATCGACAGGCCGGGCGGGAAAATGTTAACCGCCACCAGTTGCGGCTCCTCCACCACTACCATGGCTGCCCTGCTTTTTACGCCATTTATCTCTGCGTAAACCCTGCCCTTGCCGATCCCCGCAGCGCTAACCACCCCTTGCGCAACGGAAAGAATATCCCCGTCTGAGCTTGACCATAACGCCTCGGCAGTAACATCTTGGTGCGAGCCGTCTTCGTAGATTCCCATGGCAAGCAGCTCCTTGGTCCCCCCCAGCGCTATCCGGCAGTATTCCGGAAGTATTTCTACTGAAGATAATCTCTTGTATTCCCCGTTATCGCCGCCCCCTCCGGTCTCAACAGGCTTCTGTCTCTGGCCAGGCTCGCCCCTGTCTTCTTTGGCCATGTTGCCTGCCGCAGCAACCATGCGGGAAGCAGCATCAAGTACGTTATCAGCCTGGTTTGCTACGGCATCCATTTCCCTACCTCCGCTGTATCTTAAGATCTTGATTTTTCCGCCGGCCGTGTTTAAATCCAAGGGTGAATATATATTTTCAAGCGCAGAAATAAGTTCCTCTGATTTTTCGCGGGAGTCCTTATCGAGCGAACCGGCAGTTTGCTTAAGGGCGTCTAATTGACGGCAATAAAGCTGGTAATATTTCCACTTCTCAAACTGCGCTAAGGCACCTTTAATCTCTCTTTTGGCTCCCGGGCTGACCGACGATTTAGCGATGATTATCTTCAGTTCCCGGCCCCAAGACCCCACCTTCTCTACTGAATCATCATATTGCATCTTATTCAGCCGCGTGAGAGCCGCAAACCTATCCCTGATGCTGAATGGGTTGCCCTTGAGGCTTTCAATAACCTTTTCTTTGCTTATCTTTAAATTACGCTTTATCTTCTGGTCGAGGTATTGATCAAGAAGCAGAAGAAGATTGTCATCCTTGCCTTTCTCCAGTCCCGGCCCGGGCCGCCTTAATTTATCCACCAGCCCATCGCGGGCCCTCTTGATTTCCATTACGTCCGCAGACTCTTTGATAAGAGAACTGAGATCCCCTAATATCTCGCCTTTGGATTTAAGATCAGGTATGGCCTCCAGGATTCCATCCTGCAGCTTCTCCTGCAATGCATAGTATTTTTGTTCTGAAGGCGCCTCGGGCACCCCATACACCCCAGTCTCATGGATAAAAAACCCCTTGTCCCTAATGCCCCTAAGCGGTATTGCGTAGAAAAACGCCCAGGCGAACAAAGCAATTAACAGCAACAAGGCCAAATCAAAAATCCTGGGATAGTTGCGCCCGGATGTCCTTGCGGATACCAATGCAAAAGGCCTTTCAAATCGCAATTTTAAAAGGGCTGCCCAGGAAAAGAAACAAAAAGCCAATAAGAGATAGTGCTGGGGGTTATACTTATTGATAAAAATCGGGGAACACATTACAAGCGCAAGGCTCAACACCTCTACGTACACCAAAAACCCGCTAACCGCTCCCAGCGAAAGAAGAGCCGACAGGATAAATCCGGCCTTAACAAAAAGAAGGATGACGTCTTTATAGAATAGCGAGGAGTTAAAAACCTCGTAAAAAACCCAGATAAAAACAGCCAGGAACGCGATATTAATGGCGGCATAGAGCGCCGGGGATTTTTTGTCGCGCTGAACCCAGCTAAAATACAACCCCCCTGCCAGAGCCAGGATAAAATAATTCCTCAGGACTCCCAGCGCTTCTCCAAAAAGAAAAACGGCAGCGCACAATAGGATAAAGCTAAAGGCAAACTCTGCCAAAAGATACTTTTCCTTTATATTTAACCGTCCTTCTTCCATGGCTCTTTCCTAAAAGGTGCTCTGCAGGTCCTGGCCGCAGGATACGAATATCGGAGTAAACCTTGAGCCTCTCGGGAAACGAAACTGGGCGTTCTTGATAACCCTTTCCCCTGCGGAATGATGAAAAAACGAAGAAGCGATAAGCACTACCGGTATTAACGAAATGTCGCGCTTCTCCATCGCCAAAAGATGCGGGATATACCTCCAATCCTCATCAAGCATGATGCTTATCAGGGTAGTGTTGGCGGGGATGAAATCGGCGTATTGGTCAAGTACCGCACCCAGTCCCGCCGTTGCTGCAGGCTGGGCCGTTGCCAGGGCGCGGAAGATATCGTCAAGGTGCTCCGGCCCCTTATTGGAAGGTAGATGTATCATCTCGCCGGCACGCGCGATAAGCTCCAGCGACGCTCCGCTCTGGCTAAGATAATTTGCTATTGAGGCCGCTATCTTGATTGTATACTCCGCAACAGTCTGCTTGCCCTCTCCGAAATTCTTATCCTTTTGGAGCCCAAAGATAATGCTGGCGCTAAAAAATGCGCGCTGCTGGAATTCCTTGACAATAAGGCTGCTCTTGCGGGCGGTAGAAAGCCAGTGGATCCTCTTGATGGGGTCTCCGGGCTTATATTCGCGCACCCCGAAAAAATCATGCTCATCCCCGCTGACGCGGCTGGTATCTATGCCGAACCACGGGACGTTGCCTTTTGTCAAAGGCGGGAACCTTCTGATATTGAAGACGCGCGGATAAACATAGAGCTCAGAGCAAACGCGGTAAGTCTTCTTGATAAAAAATATCCCCCAGGGGTCAAACAGATACAACGAAAACGGCCCTACCCTGTATTTCCCGCGCCGGGGGCATAAACATTTGTATTTCAGGTTTAAATACGAATGCGAGGCAAGAGAGGAAACCAAAACCAGCTTGCGTTTCAGGAATGGCTCAGCGCACGGCAGTTCGTCTGCTAAGATAAAATTAAAAAGGGGAATAAAACTTTTATTTTTCAGCCGGACCTCTACCTCGAGGTAATCATCCTCTTCTATCTGTACCGGCAGGTAGCGGACCAGATGCAGCTCGCTAAGAAAAAACTCTATAGCCAGCCACGCAAAGCTTACTATCAAGTTTGCAACGAGCAGGAAAAAGAAAAAATAAAAGAACCCCAGGGAGGTCCTTAAGGCGATGAGTAGATTGAATATAATGATAGTAAACAGGAACAGCCATTTCTTAAGAGACGCCTTAAGCATTTTTGTCTTATGGGATGGGGGTATCTTTGAGGATGCCGGATATTACGTATTCCGGGGTCTTATCCGCAATCATGGCCTTGGCCTGAAGGATAATGCGGTGTTTTAACACCCAGGGGAGGAGTTTTGCTACGTCATCCGGAATAACAAAATCGCGCCCCTCCAGAAGCGCCCAGGCAGAACTTGCCTTCATCAAAGCGATGGATGCGCGGGGGCTGGCCCCGAGCTTAAGCTCTTCCTTTTTGCGGGTAGCTACTACCAACTTTACAATATACTGCATCACGGAATCCGAAACCTGGATATTCTTAACCTCATCCTGCAGCTTTAAAACCTCCTCTAGTTTCACAACCGGCTGCAATTTTTCTACAGGATGTTCGTGCTTCTGCTCGGTGATAACCTCCACCTCTTCGGCAGGCCCGAGATAACCCATGCTGATCTTCATGAGAAACCTGTCAATCTGAGCCTCGGGCAATGGATAGGTCCCCTGATATTCAATGGGGTTCTGGGTCGCCACCACCATAAAAGGCCTGGGCAACACGAAGGTCTCTCCGTCTAAAGAAACCTTGTATTCCTGCATGCACTCCAGCAGGGCAGACTGGGTCCTGGGAGTAGTACGGTTAATCTCATCCGCCAGAAGGATGTGCGTAAAGACCGGGCCTTTCTTAAAATCAAACTCACCTTTTTTGGGGTTATATACCGAACCGCCGGTTACATCGGAAGGCATAAGGTCAGGCGTGAATTGAATCCTTTTGAAATCCGCATCAATGGACTTGGCAAGGGCAAGGGCAAGCATTGTCTTGCCGGTACCAGGGACATCTTCAATCAAGATATGGCCGTTAGTTAAAAGCCCCGTTAACAATAGCTTGACGATTTCGGTCTTGCCAACAATAACCTTTTCTATATTCTCAATTATCTTGTTTAAACTATCCCTGGGCATAAAAAGACTCCTTTCTTATTATTATCTCTAACTTATTAAAAGATATTATAACCCCTAAACAAAAAATATTCAATCTATCTTCAGAGACGTTTTCCTGCCTAAAGCGGAGACGTTTTTCTCATCGTTCGGGACAGTGTCTTGTAAAAAAGACACTGTCTCAATCGGACAGAAAAACGTCTCTTCCTGCGGTTTATTTTTTAAAGGAATTGGAAAAGTAGCTTCCGGTCATAGCATCAAGCAAGGCGGTAAGTTCAGCAACCCTTAACTCCTTTACCTGCCTCTTATTACTCTCCTCAATGGATAACCCCTCTAATTCCGTTTTTACCCGCATCCTCTCAAAATAAACCCTGGTAACCTCATCGAGGATGTCATTACGCAACTCTACCATTAATCTGGAGCGTACGTCAATGGAGGTTTGGTCGGAATTCCAGATTAATTCCGCTAAATCCCATTTACAGGTAACGCTCCAATCTACGCTGCTGCGCCCCTTACGTAAAATATCGTCTTCGCTTTTAGCGGAAGAACCCGCCTCCCAGTGCCAGAGGTCGCCGGTATCGCTATCCACGCTTAAGCTTAACTGCGGCAAAAAAGCCTTCTTAGTTGCTTGTTTTCTCCAGCGCATAATCTTTTCAGGCTCCACCTCCGCGTATTTAATTGCCGCCTGCTGCACTTCATTGATGGACGGCTCGCCTTGACAGCGGAGACCGACGTCATTGCCATTATTATCATAAACCCTCTCTTTTATAGACGCCCTGAAAAGCCCCATCTGGCAGGCAGCATAAAGGTTGCCATCTTTACTGTAATTGACGGCGCAAGGCTCACCTGCGGCCAGGGCAAAAGACAACTCCTGCCAGCGTTCGCCGGAATAAAGGAATATACCGGAGCTTGTAACGGCATAAACCCTGGAATTCCATGCCGCATAAATGAACTTGACGTTACGGTTAAGCAACCCGTAATCGGTAAGGGCTTCCCAGTTCTTACCCCTGTCGCTGGATTGATAAATCCCCGTTCCTGCGGCAATGTAAATATCTCCGCTTGCTGGCGCAACAGCCAGGTAGTTTATTTCTGTCCCGCTATCTGTCTCCTCTTTTTCGTCTGGCTCTTCATTATACTCTTTATCTTCCCGGGCATGAGCTACAAAGATCCTCTCCCAACTATTCCCTCCAGGAGTTGCACGGTATATGCCGCCGCAGGAGGCAGCATAAACAACTTTATCAATCGCCGAGTAAGCTACTGCCCTGACATCTTCGCCGCCTACCCGGCCGCTTTCCCTGCTCCAACTGCGTCCGTTATCCCGGCTTGCAAAAAGGCCTCCCCGCGTCCCCAGATAAATAATGCCAGGCACAACGGCAACCGCAGTACAATCCGTCTCCAGGTAGTTACTGCGCCTAAAAATCCTCAGCCAACTCCCGCCCCTGTTACTGCTGCTGTACAATCCGCGGGAGGTAGCGGCGTAAACAATCTTATTATTGAAGGGGTCAAAAGACAGGAGATTAACTCTGGCATCCCCTCCCCTTAATGACAGGACATTATGCCAGCTATTGCCCCCATCCAGGCTCTTTAAAACCCCGGCTTTCGAACCGGCATATAACAATCCCGGGTCGACGGAATCAATTAAAATACTGGTGATACCGGTATTACCGCAACTTAGATCGCTCCAGACAAGTTCTGCCTGCAAAAAATCTGCGCTGCATAACAAAAACACACAAAACCAGAATATTTTTCTCATCTTCTCGCCTCCTGGCATAATAGACGAAACGAGAAAATGAATCTAACCTGAATTTCTAATTATTTGGTATTGATGTTACGGAAGGGTTAATTCGTGGACCAGAAAATCTTATTGCCGCTATCAGATACAAGATGAACCACTATTTCTACTATCTGCGGGTCGTATTTATTCCCTTTGCCATTTTGGAGCTCATCCATAGCCTTGTTCAGCCCTAATGCTTCGCGGTAGGGACGATGCGAGGTCATTGCTTCTAAGACATCGCTTACTGCCAACACGCGCGCTTCCTCGTTTATGTCTTGGCCTTTAAGGCCGCGGGGATAGCCAGTACCGTCTAAGCGCTCGTGGTGTTGATAAACAATATCTGCCAATGAAAATGGAAATTTGATATCTTTAAAGAGGTCATAACATTTTACTACGTGCTCCTGGATAAGCTTAAATTCCAGGTCGCTGAGCTTCCCCGGCTTGTTGAGTATATCCAGCGGGATGCTAATCTTTCCCAGGTCATGCAGCTCACCGGCAAGCTTCATGCCCAGGAGCCTGTTCTCATCCCAATTCAAGGCCTTGCCAATCTTCTCGGCGATATCGGCAACCTTACGGTTGTGGCTGAAAGTGTACGGGTCGCGCATCTCCATGGCCTTGCCTAAAACCATGACGGTATTAATCAACATCTCCAGGCGCTCCCTCTCGAGGTTGGCGTAAGCCGTCATATCGCGGGTGATACCCATGGTTCCGATGATATTGCCGCCGCGGTCATACATGGGTATCTTGGTAGTGATAACCTGATTCCAGGTGCCGTTGGGAAGAAGGGTGCGCTCTATTTTGCCGATAATAGACTTTCCGCTCAGGACGTAATTGTCATCCTCGAACATCTTCCGGGCCTGCTCGTGCGGGAAGAAATCGAAATCGGTCTTTCCGATAATATCCTCGTATTTAAGTTTTGAGCCTTCGGCATAGAATCTATTTACCTTGATAATCTTATTCTGACGGTCCTTAAAATAGATGGCATCCGGCATGCTATCCAGAAGCCCCTGCATAAAGTCCCTTTCAAGTTCCAGTTTCTCTTCTGTCTCTTTATGTTCGCTGATGTTCTCGATAATACCCTCGGCGTAGTCCCTCTTGTTATTGATAAGTACGCGCGAGGCCGTAATAGCAACCCAGACCGGTTTGCCGTCTTTTGATTTAAAAAGCGTCTCAAAGAACTTTACCTTCCCTTGCTCTTTAAGAAGCGTAATGAACTTTTCCTTCTCGTATGGACGCAAAAAAAGGTCATCCAGGGTAATCCGCTTAAAATCAACCCTGGAAAGATAACCCAGCATGTGTGCCAGGGCAGAATTCGTAATGATAAACCGCTCCGGCGAGGTAAGCTGATACTTGAAGAGACCTATCCCCAGGTTCTCGGCAGTTGAAATGTTCAAATAAAAAGTATTATTCATGTAATCATCCTGCTGATATTAAAGTCTTATTGAAAGATTATACCATTTATTTTTAAAAAATCCAGTAAAATAAGAAATTTTTTAAAACAACTTAACACTTACGATATTAAAGGGTTACGTCCCTAAAAAACAACCGCTTGCGGAATATTGATTGTTATGCCTGATTCGTGTTTGATTTTCTAATCGGGGAAACCCATGCGGCGGTAGATCTCATGGGCCTTCTTGGAAAACTCCCGTGATTTTGCCATATCCTTTTTAGCTTTATATAAAATCCCGAGGTTCTCGTAAGACTCGGCCAGCTCCATCTGCGCGTTTATCTGAGCGGAAAGCAAGACACCTTTATTAAAAAACTCCTCCGCTTCTTTGACATCCCCCATTTCAAAACAAAGCTCTCCTAACATATTGTAATCTGCGGCTATACTCGGCTTATTCTGATGAGACTCGTCTATCCTAAGACCTTTAAGATAATATTCCTTTGCCTTATGGTACTCCTTATCAAAAAGATAGATTTCTCCAAGATTAAAATAGCAGTCGCTGAGTTCCCTGCCGAATCTCATCTTTTCAAATATTCTCTGGCTCTTACGATAGAAATCCCTGGCAGCTTTAAAATCGTCCTTATTGGCGAAGACAAGGCCGATATCAAAATAATCGCACCCCAGGTTATAACGGTGAGCGCTGATTCGACGTCTTTCGCGGTTAATCTCCGAGCTCTTAGTTAACAACTCAAGGGCGCGGTCATATTCCTCCTTATCAATGTGCCATACCGCCAGTCTTCTAAGCGCTACCGCCTCGTTGAACTTATCGCGTTTTGCCCTGCTTAAGGCGAGTGCGCGGTTATAGAAATCAACGGCCCTTTCGTAATCGCCGGACTGCTGATAACACCATCCGATACTGATATAGCTTGATGCCACGTGTTTAGCGTCGTGCCTCTTCTGCGCATAAAGCGCATAATCAAAATAAATTTTTAAGGCCTTCTCGCCCATCCCCAGCCTCTGGTAGGCATCTGCCAGCAAAGGATAGGCCCCCAAAAACGCGGGTTCCCTGGCGATAATCCGCAAAGCCGACTTGACAGTCGCTTCGTTATCGCCCCGCGCATAAAGCCTCTGGGTTCTGGAAAATAAAAGATAAGTATTGGGGTTGATGCTCGGCGCAAGCGCCCAGACGAGAAGCGCTGCCAGGATTGCTCCTGTTGCTATCGCCAGCCGCAATAGCCTCTTGCGGTAATGATAAACCCTCTTTTTTAACACCAAAATCGGCGCCTCGGGTTTTGAATGCGGTCTAAATAAGACAAGGTTCGGATCTCCGTAAAGAATATAGCTCATCCATCCCGCCGCCCCTCTGCCGTACTCCTTGATGATCTTCAGGCGCGCCTGGCGCAGGCAACCTCCGACCGTCTCGCCCTTAATTAATTGTGCATAAAACTCGCGCGCAAATAAACGGCTGGTTTCGTCTTCTATCCGCCGCATCGCCCCGATGTAATGCGTGGTGCCGGAAAATAAAAATGCCGAGGCAATGCTATAGGTCCTCTCGTGGTAATCCGGAGTTATCTCATCGGATATCCGGGGGGCGGAATAGCAGGCATTCGAAAATACCAGGGCTGGCAAAGAAGAGCTTTCCGACAATGCCATAATATCCACTGCGGTGAAACGGCCATTAGCCAATACCCATCCGCTCTCCCCGGGACGGACAGCATCATATTCGCAATGCCCGGCAAAATGCACAATATCGTAATCCCGCATATTCTTTTTTAGATAGAGGGTATCGATAGCGGTAGATTTAAAATCAATTCTCACCTCGCTTGGGCGACGGTCAAACTGATTCTTGATGTAAAGACCTTCGTTATAAGCGGATTTCAGGTCGCCGGTAGGATTGGCGAGAATAAGCATCCTAAGAGGCCCGGCTGGACTGCGGTATTGTAGCGGGCGTTGCTCCTGGCTGGTGCGGATAAGCCTCCCGATGTTAAACTTAAGGCATAGGAAATCCTTGCCGTCATAAAGCAGCTCCCACGGGATATTTATCAAGCCTTCGTCTAAAGATAAAATCAGGTCTTTGATAATAGTGCTTTTTAAGCGGTCTTTTACCGCTACGCTCAAAAGATTATCCCAAAGAAGCTGGCCGATTTTTTTAAGGTCTTCCGTTGCCCGCAGGTCATATTCGAGTTTCCTGGAGTTGCGATTCAACAGGAGGGTTTGCTCTTTACAGAGATTACCTATCTCGCGGAATGAAATTCCGGAACTACTGTAGTGCCTGATGGTCGCAGAAACACCCTTGCGCTCAAAAACACCCATCGCCAGGCTGCGTTTCTGCTTCAATATATCCAGCACCAATGCATTGCGTTCGGATGACATATCTACGCCCTTACATCCAAGACAACGCAAGCAAGAACGCTCTGCGCGTCGCTTATTTCAATACGGTATTCCCCGAGAGCGATGTTCTCAAAAGTAACGCCGCCTTTATCCGACATATAGGATTCCAATTCAAACCCTTCCCTTTCCAGCGTTATCCTGATATCGCGAAGCCATCTCTGGGTTTGTTTTTCTTTTACTGACACCTCCAGATTAAAATTATTGCCGCCCTTCTTCTCAATCTTAACCTCTACCCTGATTTTTTCAAAATCATTAAAGATATCAATGCCGTCTTTGAAATCCCGTATCCTGCGCGCCCGCAATAAAGGCGCGGGTACCAACTCCTGTCCTACCAAGACGTTCCCGGTAGTGCTGATCAACTCCAGCACCTTTTCTTTAAAACGTAAAAATATTTCCAGTACCGGATTACCCGGCTTCTGAGTCAAAAGCCCCTTTAACTTTTCCCTCAAAGCCAAAGGCACCTCCAATACCCCTTCAGGCAAAAATCGTAGTTTAACATAGGCGCTGAACCTGCTCCCGCATTCATCGCATTCTGCCAGGTGCGATTTCACTGCCCTGGCGTCTTTTGGAGAAAGCCTGCCTTCGGCTAAACAAACCAACTCTTCCTCGCAAGGATGGTCTCGAAGTTCCCCGGACCGCCCTGCCTTCCAACCGCGATAAACCGACTTGATTAAATCTTCTAGACTCTCCGGCATTTTATTAGTATCCTCCCGACATAATAGACGTAAAAACTCATAGAATCTAACATTTTTTATTATGCTTTCCGAGGCATCGCAAAACCTTTTTTTCTAAAGCAATCTCGTAACCTTTCGATAATGCGCAATTTACGCATATCTACCGCCCCCCGGCCTATTTTTAGGATTTCTTTGAGTTCCTCCAGACTAAAACCGCGGTTAAGATGCAGTTCCAAAAAATATCTATCATCTATTTCCAGGCGCGAGATACAATCTTCTAAATGCGCCAGTTTATCCTGCCGCACAGACTCATGTTGCGGCGTTGGAGCACCATCTACAAGCCTATCCTTAAGGGCCGTGCCTTCGGAATCCTCTTCCTCCAAAGACACGCTGCCCCTGGTCTTACGCAAATAATCAATGGTATGGTTGACGGTTACCTGCCGCAGCCAACTGGCCAGGCTGCATCCGTTCTTGGCCTTGAAGGTTCTCAGTTTTCTAAAATCATCTTTAAGGAGGGAAAGAAATATTTCCTGGAAGAGATCGCTGACGCTGTCTTGTGCGGGGTGGTTGATACCGTGCAATCTGAGGATACTGTGGATATAGTTGTATATTAAGCGGGAATACCTAGAGATGAATTCATCCCAAGCCAGAGCGTCCCCTTTGACGCATCTCTGCACAAAATGCAGATCCTCCATTGCCCTTTTATTATACCACTGCTGGGGAGCTAGCCAATATAAAAAATAGAAAAAATAGGGACGGTTCTCAAGTCAAAGCAAAGGTGTCCCCCCTCGGGGACACCTTTAGTTCACTTCCAGAGCCGTCCCTATTTTAGGAGGGAATTAGATATGATGAAAGCAGCAAAAACAATGGATACCATGGACATTAGCTTAATCAGGATATTAAGGCTTGGGCCTGAGGTATCCTTAAAGGGGTCACCGACAGTATCTCCGACCACTCCGGCCTTGTGGGCAGCAGACCCTTTGCCTCCGTAGTGCCCTTCTTCAATATACTTCTTGGCGTTATCCCAGGCACCTCCGGAATTAGCCATCATGATTGCCAGTACAAAACCGCTGACTGTCGCTCCTGCTAAAAGTCCCGCTTCGGCTTTAACGCCTGCCAGGATACCTACCAGAAGCGGCGCAATAATCGCCATAAGCGCTGGCAGCACCATTTCCTTTTGCGCTGCGGCAGTAGCAATGTGCACGCAACGGGCATAATCCGGCTTCGCCTTATGCTCCATAAGGCCGATTATCTCCTTGAACTGCCTGCGTACCTCTACTACAATTTTTCCCGCCGCTCTTCCGACGGCACGCATGGTCATTGAACAAAACAAAAACGGCAGCATGCCTCCTATAAAAACCCCTACCAGAACCCTGGGGTCCATAAGCTCCAGCCCCATATCTATATTTAAACCGCGCTCCTTGGAAATAAGCAATATCTGGTCTTTGTATGCCGCGATAAGCGCCAAGGCTGTCAAGGCAGCCGAACCGATAGCAAACCCCTTTCCGGTAGCAGCGGTAGTATTTCCTAATGCATCCAGGGCATCGGTCCTTTTCCTGACTTCGGGGTCGAGCTCGGCCATCTGGGCGTTCCCGCCGGCATTATCCGCTACCGGTCCATAGGCATCGGTCGCCAGGGTTATGCCTAATGTAGAAAGCATGCCTACGGCCGAAATGGCAACGCCGTAAAGTCCGGCGTCCGGATTCGCTGCGCCGCCTGCCAGGAAATAACTGGCTAATATTGCTAAACCCACCACTATTACCGGCACGGCAGTTGACATCATCCCTACAGCCATCCCCCCGATAATAACGGTAGCAGGTCCTGTCAATGACTGCTCTGAAATAAAACGCGTAGGCTTAAAATGGCTGGAGGTAAAATATTCCGTGCTCAAACCTATTAAAACTCCTGCCAGAAGCCCGGCAAGCACCGACCAATAAACACCGATATGTTCAATGCCTAATACAGCCTTAATCAGAAAATAGGAAACTATCGCCACTAATATAGAACTGACAAAAATTCCTTTCCTTAAGGCAAAAAGCAACGCGTTCTGGGTAGCCTGTTCCTTGCTTTTTACGAAGAACGTCCCGATGATTGAAGAAATAACTCCCACCGCCGCCATAACCATTGGCACGGTAACGCCGGCCAATCCTAACCCTGCCGCAACGCCCAACGCCGAGGTCGCGACAATTGAGCCGACGTAAGATTCGTAGAGGTCGGCGCCCATGCCGGCAACGTCTCCGACATTATCTCCGACATTATCCGCGATAACCGCGGGGTTGCGCGGGTCGTCTTCCGGGATTCCGGCCTCAACCTTGCCTACCAAATCAGCCCCTACGTCAGCGGCCTTGGTAAAGATACCTCCTCCTACCCTGGCAAATAATGCCTGGGAGCTGGCACCCATACCGAAACACAACATCGTGGAAGTAATAGCTGCTATCTTATCGCCGCCGATAGGAATGGGATGGATTGAATAATACCAATTGAGAAAATAATACCAGATAGATAGATCCAAAAGCCCCAGGCCTACTACGCTTAATCCCATTACCGCGCCGCTTGAAAACGCTATGCGTAATCCTGAATTTAGGCTCTTGCTGGCTGCTGCGGCAGTGCGGCTGGATGCCCGGGTAGCAATTGTCATCCCGATGAATCCGGCGAGGGCCGAAAAAAACCCGCCGGTCAAAAATGCAAAAGGCACAAAAATTACGAGATAGTTTTTAAACGCCAGAACCAAGAGAATAACGAAAACTACCGCGAAGAACAGGGAAACGCCCAGGTACTGCCTCTTCAGATACGCCCTGGCGCCAATCCTTACCGCCTCAGCTATCTCGCGCATCTTCTCGTTTCCTTCGCTACTCTTTAGTATGTAAAGAGCTAAATAAAAAGCAAACGAAAGCGCCAGGATAGAACCTATCGGCGCCAACCATAAAATATCAAACCCACTCATGCGTTCCTCCTTATAATTAAAATTAAGTCCCTACGATAACACAACGCAAAAAATAAGTCAATAATTTTTATATCTGAATGGAGACGCTTTCCTCTCCAAAGCGGAGACGTTTTCCTACCCAATCAGGACAGTGTCTTATTAAGAAAAGACATTGTCCCGAACGACGAGGAAAACGTCTCCGCTTTGGGAAAAAGACAATTTTCAGATTGACGAGAAAAACGTCTCTTAACTATTACTATTGGGCTTGTCTTCGTCTACTACTTCGCCTTCCACATCTATAATATTACTGCGCTGCTGGCGCCTGCTGCCCGAGAAGGCCTTTCTGGTAAATACAAGCGAATTTAAAAATAGCAGCAGCAATAATACCGCTTCACCCAAGAGCCAGTATTTAAAGCTCAGAAACATCCACCCGAACAGGGAATTCAAAACAAGCAATATCGGTATAAGGCAACCGGAATAACCGAGCAAAACTACCGACCTTGGCATCACCCCTCCTCCGTCATATTATCTCTACGAGCTTATCCCTTGCGGCATTACCTCGGATTATCCTGATCCTGCTCTTAGGGATATCGAAATATGCGCTTAACATTTTCACCGCCGCTTCGTTAGCCTTACCTTCCTTTGCCGGAGCCCTTACCCATAGAATAAACTCCTCCGAGGTCAATCTCTCTATCTTTTCCCGGCTGGAATTCGGCTTTACCTTAATGTTGATTTTCATCTCATCAATTATATCCGCACGGCCCTGTTTCGTCAAAACAAAAGTATCTTCCTGAAGGTGGACACCTTACGAACGACCCCAGAACCGTCCCTGCCTATTTTCTATTGCAAAAGCCTGTGGCTTGTGTTAAATTGAGTAAACTATGGAGAAACCTCTCTGGAAATTCAGCGGTAACCAAGGCACCTTTATCTCGGAAGACGCGCATAAAGTCAATACCCTCTATTTCCCTCTCGCTAACAGCCATCCGTTCATGTCTTCTATTACGCCCGACCTGCACGGAGACATAAAAACCGATAATAACCATTTTTTGCTCGAACCGGTTTCCCGCCCGGACTTAAGAAACTCCAGGTCCAGCCGTAACTTCTGGATTTACGTCAATCCGCGAAAAGTCTGGTCTGCCACCGGAGTAAGCAAGGACATAAACGCTATCCGCAGCGATAAATTTTCACTGGAGGCGGGAATATTATGGCACAAGGTTACCCGCCGCAACGCGCGCATCGGCCTTGAAGCCGAAATCACCTCTTTTGTGCCGGCCGGCAATGAACCGGTAGAAATCATGCGGGTAACCTTGACAAATATATCACAGCGCAAGATAAGATTCACCGCCACCTCAGCCATACCGGTCTTCGGCCGCTCCGCAAACAGGCTGCGTGACCACCGTCACGTCAGCTCGCTCCTGAACCGCGTAAGAATAGAAAAACACGGGGTCATCGCAACCACCTCCCTCTTCTTCGATGAATCCGGCCACCGCAAGGACCGCGCTTCATATTTTGTGCTGGGAACGGACGAAAAATCACGGCCTCCGCAATATATCTACGCCAGCCAGGATGAATTCTGCGGAGAAGGCGGCGACCTGGAAGCGCCTGAGGCGGTACTTAAAAATATGCCGCCCCGGAAAAACTCCAGAATCCAGGGCAAAGAGGTAATCGGCGCCTTGAGATTTAGGGCCGCGACCCTTGCGCCCGGGAAATCCCGTTCTTATATTATTGTCATGGGGATAACCGAAGACAGCAGTAAGATACCCGCGCTCTTCGGGAAATTCAACACAACTGAAAAGACAGCAAAATCCCTTAGGCAGACAGACGCTTTCTGGCAGGAAAGGTCCGGCTCCATATCGCTTGATACCTCGGATAAAACTTTCGATAACTGGTTCAGGTGGGTAAACATACAGCCGATTTTAAGAAAAATATTCGGCTGTTCATTTCTTCCTGATTTTGATTACGGCAAGGGCGGCAGGGGCTGGCGCGACCTCTGGCAGGACTGCCTATCCCTGACGCTGCTGGAGCCTCGATCCGTAAGGCCGCTGCTCGTAAGTAATTTCGCGGGGGTGCGCATCGACGGCTCCAATGCCACCATCATCGGAGCTAAGCCCGGCGAATTTATTGCCGACCGCAACGACATAAGCCGCGTCTGGATGGACCACGGCACCTGGCCTTTAATCACAACGCATTTGTACCTCAATCAAAGCGGGGATTTCAGGATACTCCTGGAAGACGCCCCCTATTTCCGGGACCGCCAGCTCTCGCGCAGCTCTCTGATTGACCGCGGCTGGAAAAAGGGCGACGGCAATAAGCTTAAAACCAGAAGCGGAAAAATCTACCTGGGCAGCATCCTGGAGCATCTGCTGGTAGAAAACCTGGTGCAGTTCTTTAATGTCGGGGCTCACAACTGCATCCGGCTGGAGGGCGCAGACTGGAATGACGGGCTGGACATGGCGGCAGGTTGCGGGGAGAGCGTCGCATTCAGCTGCCTGTATGCCCAGAACCTCAAGGTTATCTGCGAAATATTGGAGCGCTCGGGTTTAGAAAAATTATCTCTGATGAAAGAACTGCTTCCCCTTCTGGATACACTGGCGAAACCCCTGGATTACGACAATGCCGCAGGAAAACGTAAACTGCTGGAAAAATATTTTTCTACGGTAAACCAGCGCGTCACAGGCAAAAAAATAACCATTCCCGTTGGAAGGTTAATAAAAGATATCGGCAAAAAGGCCGAGTGGCTCAGCCAACACATACGCAAAAAAGAATGGCTCCGAGAGGGGTTTTTTAACGGCTATTACAATGATGACGGCAATAAGCTAGAAGGCATAAAGGGCACCGCGCGCATGACCCTGACCGGCCAGGTATTCCCCTTAATGAGCGGGATAGCAACTGCGGCACAGGTAAAAGCTGCCTTTGCCAGCGCAAAAAAACATCTTCAGGACCCCGCCTTCGGAGGCTTCCGGCTCAATACGGATTTCAAAAGCAACCAGCTGAATATGGGGAGGGCATTCTCTTTTAGCTACGGCGACAAAGAAAACGGCGCCTTTTTCAACCACATGGCAATAATGTTCGCTTATGCCTTGTATAAACGGGGTTTTGTTAAAGAAGGCTTTGAAGTCCTGGATTCAATCTACCGTATGGCAGTTAACAGCAGACGAAGCAGGATTTACCCCTGCCTGCCGGAATACTTCAACGGCGAGGGGCGCGGGATGTATTCCTATCTTACCGGTTCAGCCAGCTGGATGGTTTTTACATTCCTGACGGAGGTCTTCGGGGTAAAAGGCAGCTATGGTGATTTGATGATTGAGCCTAAATTAACCGCCCTGCAATTTAAGGATAACGACGGGATTGCTGTAAAAGCATCTTTTCTTAAGAGAAGCCTCGAAATCCGTTTTATCAATAAGGGGCGCAAGGATTTCGGCTCCTACCGTATCCGCCTGGCAAAAATAAACGGCAGCGCGATAAAAGAAAATAACGCGGCAAACAGCATAGTGATCCCCCGCAGGAAATTTCTCTCCTTAACCGGCTCCGGTAAAAATATTATTGAGATTATCCTAGATTAACGCTGATGGCAGGGGCTGCCTTCAGGGTATTGTGTATAGGGCAGTTCTTGATGAATCCCAGCATCGCCAGGCGGCGGCGCTCATCCAGCTCTAGCCCTTCTAAATAGATATTCACCTTTATCTCTTTAAAGCACATCGGGGGCTCCTTTGGAAAATCGGCTTCTATCTTAATCCTTAATCCGGCCGCCTCTAATTTTGCGCCTTCCAGGTATTTGCGCACGTAAACGCCTATGCAGCTTCCAAGGCTTCCCAGCAATATGTCCGGAGGGTTCATGCCTTGCCCCTTGATGTCGCTTGAGAATTCGTAATCCTTGGACCTGACGGAAAACTTGTATCCGCCATCACTGGTAATTTCTACTGCGTACATCAAGTCCTCCTTCCTTTAGATAACATCCTCTTCCTTTACGGGAAAACCTCCCCTTACTAACAAGAGCAATGCGGCATGCGGTACTACTATATATTTTTTCTTCTCGTATTCGACCTCAATGCCGGAGCTCCTTAAGAAAACACAATAATCGCCCTCTTTGGCCTGAAGAGGAAAATAGCGCCTCTCTGCCTTAGGGGCCTGCCACGGCTCCACCTCCAGGGCCGTAGGGTCGGGCACCGGATAGCCCGGCCCGATCTTGACAACAATTCCGCCCTGGATTTTCTCTTTCTCCTTTACCCCGTCCGGAAGGTAGAGACCGGTGTCGGTACGCTCCTGGCCTTCGTCAGGCGCAACCAATACTCTATCACCTACGATGATAAGTTCTTTTTTCATGCATGCCTCCGTCTCACTCTAACGCCTTACGGACATCCTGCGGTAATGCCCTGGGTTTCAAGTCCTTTCCGACGCACACCAGGATAGTCCGGGCAAGGCAAATGGTCTTGCCGTCCTGGTTTTTTATCTCGCAGGCTAATACCATCTTGACCTGCGAGAGGTCTTCCAGGAGCGTCGCTATCTCCAGGGTATCGCCGTAATGGGCCGGCGCCTTATAGTCTATCTCCTGGCGCGCCACCACGAAGAGTACCCCCTCTCCGGCAAGGCCGCCGATGGATACGCCCTTCTCCTGGAGGAATTCGGTGCGCCCCTGCTCCAGATATTTCAGATAATTGGCGTAATAGACCACTCCTCCGCAATCCGTATCGTGATAATAGATACGCACCTTCATGTTTATTCTCCTATGATTTTAACGAGCACCCGCTTCTTGCGTTGCCCGTCAAACTCTCCGTAAAAAACCTGCTCCCAGGGCCCGAAATCCAGCTTTCCCTTGGTTATCGCTATAACTACCTCTCTGCCCATAATGGTCCTCTTGAGGTGGGCGTCGGCATTATCTTCTCCGCTAAGGTTATGGCGGTATCTATCTTTACCGTAAGGCGCCAGCCTCTGGAGCCACTCTGCAAAATCCTGGTGCAGCCCTTCCTCATCGTCGTTAATAAAAACGCTCGAGGTTATGTGCATGGCATTTACCAGGCAGAGCCCCTCCTTTATACCGCTCTCCCCTACTGCCTCTTCTACCTTAGATGTAATATTAACGAGCTCCTGGCGCTTGGCGGTATCAAACCAGAGGTAACGCGTGAGGCTTTTCACTTTTTCTTATTCCCGAAAACGTCCAGGGCCTCTTCAAAACTATAAACATCCTTAAAGTCCAGGCGGCTGTCGCTTTCAGACTTTTTCATCACCCCGGACTCTATCATATTAAAAACGATTTCTCCGAAATCACCGGTGCTCCTTATTCCCCAGTGCTCAAATACGTTTTTGGTCATCGGGCCGTAATGGCTGAGCCCGTAATCGCGCGCGCCCTCCAGGAGCTCCCTGGCAGTAACGTGACTTGAGCGGTTCAGCCTCTTCTGGGTAAACCAAAGCGCCTGCATTATAAACTCGTAGGCGTCAGGTTTATAACGTTCATCGCGCTCGATAACCTCTTCTATCTTTTTGTAAAAATCGGTATCCATCTTAGTGCTCTTCGCCGTCCATAAACAAAAAACTGATAAAAAATGATGAGAAAAACGTCTGTATGCCTATGATAAGCAGGGCCATAGACAGGATAGACTCCCTGATACGGTGCAGGGCGCCGAAATCCCTCAGGAGCCACTCCGCGAATATCCAGATATTTATCCCCAGCCCTATCGCAAAAATAACTGCCCCTGCCATTATGCCGCGCTCCAGCGTGAAATGGCGCTTGAGAAACAGGGTGAGTTTGTCGTACTTCAATAATCCCTCCCTGATGGCGTAGGTATGGGCATAAATACCGATATTTAGCACCTGATATGAAAGAATGCAGAGCGAACCGGAAAAAATCATAACATGGATACCCCAGTATCTGCCCATGAACAAAACCGGCCCCCTCGAAAGCAATAGCAGTATCGTTATCCCTAATATAAAACCCAGCGTCCCCGGGACAAAATAGAGCCAGGCAGGACAGTAAAAAAGCATAAAGCGGATGTGCCTCCAGGCGTCAAACAAAGGGTTGAGTTTCGACTTGCCAAGGCGCGGGCGGTAATTGACGGCTACCTCGCATATCTTAAGGTCATTCTGAAGCGCCGCTACCGCCATCTCGGTTGCAAATTCCATCCCCTTGGTCCTCAATCTCATCTTCGCATAGGCCTGCCTGGTAAAAGAGCGCATCCCGCAATGGATATCCGAAAGCCTGGTGCGGAAGAATATCCGGCACATCCCGGAAAGCAGGGGGTTTCCTATATAGCGGTTCGGCCAGGGCATGGCGCCTTTTTCGATCTTGCCTTTAAAACGCGAGCCGATTACAAAATCACACCCCTCCTTAAGCGGGTTAATAAACTTGGGTAACTCTTCGAAATCGTAGCTGCCGTCGCTGTCTGCGATAACGATAAAATCCCCCCGGGCCTCTTTGAGCCCGCGCAGATAGGCTGCCCCGTATCCGCGCCGCTCCTCCAAGATGACCCTCGCTCCCAGGGATGCCGCAATTTCGCGCGAACGGTCAAGAGAGGAATTATCCACTACGATTATCTCGCCGTTAATCCCCTGCCTCTGGAAGACGCCGCGAATCTTACGGATACACGAGCCAATCCCGTCTTCCTCATTCAAACACGGGAGAACTACCGATACCTGCATTTTATTCTCCATCTTTAAAGTTTGGGCATCAGGCCCAGCCTTCCTGCCCCCGTCAAGATAAGCGCAATGCAGGCGCAGATAATCAGAAAACCGTATTCAAAACCTCCTGCGGACAGAAAAAATCCTTTTGAAAGATGCACCTTATAGACTGCTACCGCCATCACTGCTAAAAGCAGCGCCGAGCTTAAACGCGTCAATATACCAAAAACAAGAAGAACTCCGCATACAAGCTCGGTATATCCTGCCAGGTACGCCCAGAATAATGCAGGCACAAACCCCAGCGAAGACAACATCTCGGCAAAACCCTTTATGCCTGAGCCGCCAAACGCACCAAAGGCCTTCTGGGAACCGTGTCCTATAAATATAACCCCCAGTCCCAATCTCAATACCAGGCTTGCCAAATCCATAGCTACCTCCTCTTCTTATTAAGCAATCCCCTGATAATCCCGACTTTATTGCGCCAACCCAGGCAACGGTAAAGACACATCAGATAATGAAACACGGTAGGCGCTGCCCCCCTGACAGGCACACCCAGGACCTGGCCGCAGGAATTACTGTTGGCCATCGGGATAATATAGCCTAAATCGCGCGGCTTGTATGTCTTGAGTCTCCTGCCCTCTGCGGCATTAATAATATTGCGGCCGGCGCAGGCGCCCTGACTAATCGCAAACTGCACTGCCATGCGCAGAAAACTGCCGCGGAAAGAAAAACACGAAGCGTCACCCGCTGCAAAACAGTTATCGCCAAGACGCAAGAACTCATCAACCTTATACCTGCCTTGCGGGTTTCTCTCAAAACCCTCCCCCCTTATAAGGTCGCTTACCCTCACCCCTGCTGCCCAGATAAGCATGCTGTTAGTGAATAGTTCGCCGGCTGCCAATATGCTGCGCTCCTCTATCTCTTCAATTACGGTATTGCTAAGAACGCGGATGCCCAGGCTTCTTAGATTATCATAAACATAGCTCTTCATCCAGTACGGCAAAGGCCCCAAGATAGAAGAGGACTTTTCGATAATAACAATATTTTTCTTCTCCCCTCTCTTATTGAAATACAACCGCAGGTTCGTGGCTATCTCGATGCCGGTATAGCCTCCCCCGGAAACCACGCAGCAATCCAGTTTTCTGCGCTCCAGGGCCAATAATATATTCGCGGCGTCTCCCGCGTCGTCAAGCTTATAGGCTGACTTTGCGGCCTGGGCATTGCCGTAGAAATTAGTCTCTGAGCCGCTGGCAAGCAACAGGTAATCATAGCCGAATTCCCCCGCGGAACTGATAACCCGCCTCATCGAAGTATCCAGAGTGCCGACGTAGGCATTTACAAAATTAAATCCGAATCTTGCGGCTAGGGCTGCCAACGGAAACCTCAGGCATTCCTCTTCGATCCCCCTTCCGATAACGTCCGGGAGCAACGGCAAGAAATCAAGGTATCTCTTTTTATCTATAACCGTTACGTCAAATCCTCTCCCGCCACGGCACAATTCTACTGCAGCGCTTAAGCCGGCGAAACCGCAACCCAAAATTAACACCCTCTTCATCCTAAAGCCCCTATTATGAGACTGGCATTAACAAGAACCTGCGCAAGGACAGTCAGCCTGGAAGATGTTACCAATGCCGCCTTATCGGCGAAACTTTTTTTCAAGATGGCTGTTGCCTTAAGCGCCATGGGGATAAAAATAAAAGCCAGGTATGCAGCCCTATTAAGGTACCCCCAAAAAATAGCCAGGAGAACAGATAAAAATGCCGCCAGTACGATTAAGGCGTAAAGGATATATGAGTGCCTTGGCCCCGTCAAGCTAACCCACGTAAATTTAGCGCAGCGGAGGTCCTCGGAGCAATCCGGAACCTCGTTGGCCAAAAGTATCGCGGCAGTCAAAAACCCAGCCGGCAAGGAAAGAACAAAACTCTTCATATCGGGGAATATACCGCTCTGTATAAAATACCCCCCCATCACCAATGCGGGTCCGAAAAGCGCAAAGACGATTATCTCTCCCAGCCTGCAGTAAGAAAACTTCAGGGGGCCGTAGGAATAAGAAACGCCGGCCGCCAAGATAAAAAAATAACAGATGACCGGCAGGTCTGTTTTTAAAAGTGCGCCGAGTGCCAAAGCAGCAGCGCCTGAGACGATGAAACAAAAAACCGAAGCCGCCAGGTAAAAAAGCTCATCCAGTGCTCCTTCCTGGATTAACTTTGAGCCTCCGAAAAAACCGTAGAATTTCCTGTCCTGCCAGTCTGCGCCGGAGCGGGAATCGGCGTAATCATTAATCAAATTGGCTCCGATATGCATCCCCGCTGCTGCGGTCAAACCAAGAAAGAAAGTCCATACGCAAAAACGGCCGGGGGCGGCAAACGAACCCAGGATAAAAGGCAGGATGCTGGCTCCGATAAAAGGCAGCCTCAATGCCCTTATTACGTTCCGCGCTGCGAATCTGGCCATAAGAGATATTGTCTTATTTTTATTTATATGATACCATAACTACATGTTTTCCAAAATAAAAAATAACCTCGAGAAAGAACTTCCGCGCTTCCTCGCTGGCATAAACAGCCAATACGGCCTTTCCAAAATATCGCCCCTCTTATTCAGGCACATCAGGGAATTCGTGCTGCGGGACGGCAAGCGCATCCGTCCCGCGCTATTCGTAATCGGCTATCTCGGCTTTGCGGAAAAACCCGCTCCCCGCCTCTATACCAGCGCACTGGCGCTGGAGCTGCTGCACGACTTTATGCTGGTGCATGACGATATCATCGATAAATCCGCTACCCGCCGCGGCAGGCCGTCTTTACATATGATGCTTGAGAATTATCTCTCGGGCTCAAAGGACGTGAGATTTAACGGCCAGGACCTTGCAATCGTCATGGGAGACGTAATGTACGCTATCGGCATCCATGCATTTCTGGAGGTCAAAGAAAACCAGGCGCGCAAAGAAGCTGCCCTTAAGAAATTTATCGAGGCGGCCATCTATACCGGAAGCGGAGAATTTATCGAATTGCTGGCAGGCCTCAAGGACATCGCAGATATCTCTAAAGATGAGATCTACCGGATATACGACTACAAGACTGCCTGTTACTCATTTGCCTCTCCTTTATCGAGCGGCGCAATATTAGCGGGCGCCTCCGGCAAGGAAGCCGAGAGGCTTTTTGACTGCGGCATTTATCTGGGCAGGGCCTTTCAGATTAAAGACGATATCCTGGGGACTTTCGGCAACGAGAAAAAAATCGGCAAATCCACCCTCACCGACCTGAAGGAATCCAAAAAAACAATCATCCTCTGGCAGGCCTTTCAGCGCGGCGGACACAAAGAAAAAACATTAATCAAAAGAGTGTTAGCCAAGAAAAAGGTCGGCATCAGAGACCTGCGTCAGATACGCGAGATTATGGTGGGAACCGGCGCGCTGGATTGCTCCAAGAAAGAAATTTCCTCCTTAATAAGCAGGGCTGCCGGAATCATTGATTCCTCGTCCATGAAAAAACAATATCGCCTCTGGCTCCGCCAATATTCCAACGAGCTCCTGGAGGCTTAAAAATACTTCCTACCTCTTCTGCGGACAGATAAATTTGCACCTGCCGCTTCTGGCATCCAGCGCTAATTCATTTTTAGGGTCTATCTCCAGGGCCTTGCGCAGATAAAGCTCGTGCTTGGCGTTATTGCCCTTTATCTTATACGCCTCCCCCAGACGCACATAGGCATCGGCAAACATAGGGTCTGCTTTAACGGCCTTTTCAAGATATACGATTGCGAGGTTGATGTCGCCGCCGGCAAGCCCGGGGGCCAAAAGATAAAACCCGCCCATACCGAAGAAAACCTCCGGGGAATTTGGCTTTAACTCCTGGGCCTTTTTTAAATTCGGCAGCACTGCCGTGCCGTTGATAACCTTGGAAAGCGGCCCCCCATAATGCGCGATCATACCCTTGGCCCCTCCCAGGATAAGGTATGCCCGCACATAATTGCTTAAATCTACCGCTTCCCTCCCCTGTTTTAAGACTTTTTCCGCCAGAGACGCGGCCCCCTCAAAATCTCCTTCCAGATAATCGATGTATGCCAGGCTGATATAGGCAGGGGAAAACTTTGGCTCTGATTTTATTATCTCTTCGAGTATCTTGCGGCTTTTTTTTAGCTCATGCTCCCGCCTGAGCACCTCGGCCGTCCCCCATCTGGCCTCGAGCAAATCCGGCTGCATCTTGAGGATCTCCGAAAACATATTCCTGGCCTGGGCATCCTTATGCTGATTCAGATAAATCAGGCCAAGTATGTAGAGGTCTTTTACCGAGGTAGGGTTGGCCTGCACCCGCATGAAGGCATCGGAAGGCATGGTCTTATCCGCTGCCTCATGGAGCTTTTTCCAATCCATGGCGCAAGAGGAATTGGCCCATAACGTAATAATCAAAAACGGTGCTAACATTAATGCCTTCTTCACGCCTGTCTCCTTTTAAAATATTCCCAGAAAATAATAGCCATGGTCACCATGCTGAAACCAAAAAGAAAGTCCTCTAAAGGAATTGTGATAAGGCGCATCCCCAAGAAGAACCCGGGGTTATACATCACAATCGGGCTGGCAGTGAGATAGCCGTTCACCAGTAATTTGAAAAAAAGAATCGCTGCCAGAAACAGATAAAACTCCCGCTTCTTTAAAAGGCCGACCTTGCTAGTCCTGTCCAGGATAACGGTAGCAACGACAGAAACAACGGCAAGGATAGTGTATTCTTTCATTTGATTATCCTGCCCTTAAGATAATTTATGGCTTCCCAGGTGAAAATCGCGCAAAATGGTATCACGATAAAAAACAGCACCTCCTCCAGCGGCAAGCCGGCAAGCCTGAATCCCCAAACCCCCTCAGGGTTAAAATGCCAATGCCCGCGCCATGCGGCAAATACATCCCAACTGCCGTAGATAGCAAGGATAATACCGATTGAACAGACGAGCGAGCGCCGGTGACGCCAAAACCCAAGGGGCGGCCAGAAACTTAAGATAAACGGTAAAAACCCGGAAAGTAAAAGTACCGCCATATACCTTGACATCATGTCTATATTCTATAACCCTTCCCCCGCAAACACAAGACAGTTTCCTCTTCAAAGCGGAAACTGTCTTCTCCTTAAAGCAGGAGACGTTTTTCTGCCCAATCGGGAAAGTGCCTTTGGCTTGAAGAAATACCTCCCAAGACACTGTCCCGAACGAGGAGGAAAATGTCTCCGCATATTTAGCTTGGATTTAAGGGTGGTTCGGGGTAAAATATTAAGCATGCGCATTTCTCTAAAAGAAGGTTACCATACAGCTTCTGCAATAACTAAACGTTATGCAAAATCTTTTTATTTGTCTTCGTGTTTCCTGCCGCCAGACAAAAAATACGCCCTCTTCTGTATCTACGCTATCTGCAGACTAAGCGACGAGGCAGTAGACTCCAGCGCTGAACCGGGACGCGTCCATACGCTGGAAAGGCTCAAAGAAAAAATTGACCTTGCCTATGCCGCAGGAGATCTAAACGACAACCTGCTTTTAAGTTTCAGGGAAGCCGTCAAGAGATATGCTATCCCCAAAAAATATTTTGAAGAACTCATCTCCGGAATGTATCTGGACCTCGCTAAAAACCGCTACCAGAATTTCCAGGAACTTTATGAATACTGTTACAAGGTCGCCGGGGTAATAGGGCTGACGGCATCGAGAGTATTCGGGCTCCGGGACCCTCTGGCGGAAAAACATGCCGTATCGCTGGGCATAGCAATGCAGCTTACCAATATCCTAAGGGATATCAGCGAGGATTACCGGCGCGGGAGGATCTATCTGCCGCAGGATGAACTATCCAGCCACGGGGTCAACGAAATGGATATCGCTTCCGGACGCCTGAGCCCTAATTTTAAAACGCTGCTTAAATTCCAGATAGAACGCGCCAGGAAATATTACCGCGATTCAGAAGCCGGCATCTCCATGATTACCGACAGGAGGTGCCGCCTGACGGCATCTGCCATAAAAGAATTTTACTCCGCTATCCTTCGGGCGATAGAAAAAAACGGTTACGACGTATTTTCGCGCCGGGCCTCGGCCGGAAGGCTTAAGAAAATATTGATAATATCTGCGTTGGCAATGAAGGGCTAATCGCCATGAAGATAAACCTGGCAAAATCATCGGGATTCTGTTTCGGCGTAAAACGCGCCATTGAAATCGCCGCCAAAACCGCAAAGGGCGGCAAGAAAGTTTTTATGCTTGGGGACATCGTGCATAACGAGGATGTCTCGCGCCAGGTCAGAAAAAAGGGAATCATTAAGACCTCCCGTTTAACCAAGGGTAAAAACAAGATTCTGCTTATCCGCGCCCACGGCACCTCCGCTGCCGTAATCCAGAAGGCCGGCGCATTAGGCTACGAGATCATTGACGCCACCTGTCCGATGGTCAAAGAAATACACAGGATTGCCAAGGATATGGAGAAAAATGGCTACCGCATAATAATCATCGGGGACAAAAAACACGACGAGGTACGCGGAATTATGGGACAGCTCAAGACGCCTGCCCTGGTTATAGATAACCCTAAGGGGATACCGGCATCCAGAATAAAGAAATTAAAAAAGATTGCGGTAGTAGTGCAATCAACTCAAAATATCGAGAACGTAAATCGCATCATAAAGTCCTTAAAAAAACTGACCGGGGAATTAAGGTTTTTTAACACTATCTGCCGGCCTACCACCGTCAAACAACAAGAGATAAAAAAGATGCCTTCCGGAAACGACGTAATGATTATCATCGGCTCCGCCAGCAGCGCCAATACCAGGCGGCTCTACGAGATATCAAGATCCCAGAACCCCAGGAGTTTCTGGGTAAACTCCAGGAAAGAAATCAAGCTACGTTGGTTCAAGGATGCCAAAAAGGTAGGCGTGACCGCCGGGGCATCTACCCCGGACTGGCGTATCAGGGAAATAGTAGGTTATCTTAAGAGATTAAATCCGCGACAATCCTTGAGCCGGCGATAACTACCGGCAGGCCGCCTCCGGGCTGCGTGCTTGCCCCTACGTAATAAAGACCCTTTATCCTGTTATCAAAATTGGCCGGCCTCAAGAATGCGCTCTGCGCAAGGTTATGGGCGAGGCTAAAGGTAGCGCCGTATTTGATATTGTAGCGTCCGATAAAATCCTGCGGGTAGAAACGGTGCTCAACCTCAATCAAATCCTCCAGTTTTACCCCCGCGACACGGTTGATTTTCTCAAACACGGTTTTTCTTAATCTCGATTCGTATTGCAAGATATCATCCCTATTGCCTTTAAGGTTTGACACCGGCACCAGGATATAGAATATACTTTTGCCTTCCGGGGAAAGCGAGGGATCGGTAACCGTAGGGACATGGACATAGAAAGAGGGATCTTCCGGCTCAACCTTATCACGGAATATCTGGCTGAGGTTCTTTTTCAAATCTGATGAAAAGAAAAGGTTGTGATGCGCCAGGGCTTCCACCCTGCGCTTTAGCCCCAGATACAACAAATACACCGAACAGGAATACTGGTATTCCGGGATACGCCTGCCCAGAAGCGCAGTCTGGGTATGCGGATAGTCCGCGTTTACCACTACCTTCTCGAATCCCAATTCGCCGTCCCCGAAATCAAGCGTCATGCCGTTATCGCGGGGCGTTATATTTTTTACCTCGCGACTGTAATGAAACCTCGCGCCTGATTTAGCCGCCAGGCCCTCCAAAGCCAAAGGTATCCTGTACATCCCTCCCATCGGATGGTATATCTTCTGCACATGGTCGGTATAGGTAATAATGCTGTAGAACG